>Ga0214544_1004079_pt1 | contig 29569 bp, 20 predicted proteins | sample CNSS3metaG_FD_160074 | JGI IMG/M metagenome (GOLD analysis project Ga0214544, IMG submission 160074) | Root nodule microbial communities from cowpea collected in UCLA plant growth center, Los Angeles, California, USA - CNSS3 | ecosystem: Host-associated > Plants > Roots > Nodule | place: USA...
TTAACACTCAATTTTGACTAAATGTATTTATATTGTAAAAAAAATAATAAAAAAAATAAAAAATAAATATTTTGATTAATGATAGGTTTTTTAATTTTATCATGAAAAAAAAAAAGAAAAAAAAAAGAGAAAGAAGAGAGAATCTAATTTGTTTTTAATTATCACATCTTCTCATCAACTCAAATGATATATAAAAAAGGACATTTTATAATTTCTGTTTTTAGAGAATGATATAATATTAGAAACAATATTTTTATAATAATTAAAATAAATATATTGAATTTATGCTTATGTGAGGTGTCTCATTGTTTTTTAGAAGATATTATTTTAATAATTAGAAAAAAATATTACTGGTAGTAATTAAAATTAATTATATGAATAATATATTATGATTTGGTCAGGATCTTTATGTACCGAAAAATATATGATTCTAGTAATTACAGACAATATTTTATTAATAATTATAATTAATATCGCATATATCATTCAACGATTTAATTTCTATAATATGTTTCATCGGTACCAATTCCTTCATCATGTATTTTATCATAATTAAATATTGCGATTTCAGTGGTACCCCGATGTGTAAGCACAAAATCTATCCAATGCAAGACAAAAAAAAATCGAAAAACCTCTCCTCTTTTTTATTATCAGAGCACACACGAAAAAAGGGTCACCTTACTATCTTTCAATCGGTTTTGCTCTATTCGTGACCCTGACAGATAAATTCATTTTGCTCCTAATGTTATTCATGTACTGCTCAAACTCTCTCTTATAATATCAAATGTATGATCAATTGACATGTTGTATGGCTAAATGTGTTTGGGGTTCGAACGTTAGGTGATTTTGGATTTGGGTTCGTCATTAATATGCTCAACCCTTCTCTTTCCTTTTCTTTGGGATGCCATTATTTTGGTAACTAGAAAGGTTTTTCGTAGGCTTTATTTCTCTTTAAAAAAATAAATAAAAAATAAAAAATTATATTATTTCTTTTATATAAGTATTGAATACCATGTCAAGTCTCAGACTTGCTTGATAATCAAAACATTCCTCCCTTCACAGGCTTTTAATTCTTTTTTTAAATAATAATAAAAAAAAATAAAAATTATTTTTGAATATCATGTCAAGTCTCGGATTTGCTTGATAACTAAATCTTTTATCATGTTGAATCTCGAATTCTCTTGATATTAATATATATATAAATCTAAAATTTAGAAAATAATAATAATATAAAACAACTTTTTTTAAAGAACTACGTTATTCCTGATTTTCCAAACCAAATGGAAATACATAGGAGCGAGGCACAATCTTCGTCGGGCCAAAAAATTAAAAAAATAATTTTGTTTTTAATCTTTATTATTTTGTATGTGTTTTTATTTTGTTTGATTTTTTGGGAACAACAAATATTTTAAACATCAAATTCTATCTTGCACACTTAATTAAAGAAGGAACCGTTTTAAGACGGATGTTGTGGGGTGCTAATACCTTTCCTATACGTAACTGACTCTCGAATCCAAATTTGGTTTCGAAGACCATTATTTTTTTAAGGTTTTTCTATAGTTTTCCATAATAAACTATGGTGGCGAATCCTATGTACATTTTAAATTATTTTCGTTGTCCCGTTGTGATCTCGATTGCGACACCTTTTGATGTTCAGTTCATTTTTGTTTTACGTGTAACATTTTGTGGGTTGCACATGTTTCTAAACTATTTGATGCAATTTTTTTCTAATCGGTTGTTCTTTTCGTTCAGTCCGATCGCTTGTATGTTATCTCTAGGTTGAGGAGGAGCATTTGTGGGTCAAAAGGCTTTGTGGAATTTTTAGAGCTATTTTGGGGTTGTCTTTTAAGGTGAGGGAAGCTAACTCTTAGCTTTTGCATGTTGAGTTGTTCAATTGTTGCTGAAAAATGTGAATTTTGGGGTTTTAGATTTCTATAAATGAGATTTTTTGAATATGTGAAGATGAACTGTGTAGTTAAGATGTTGAATTGATGTATGAACGTATACTTTGAATGGTGCAAAATCATGTTTATCATGTATTGTAGTGATGTAAAAGTATGAAATCATGGTTTGCTTTATTGTTGGAATTGCCTATGTGAGAATTGAATTGGGTAATATGACACTGATTGAGCTAAGAACTTGAATTTTAAAGTATTATGAGGTTTCTTAAGTAGAGATGAACTCAAAAAGTATCAAATTACTCAAAGCTTAAAGGGAGAGCTTAAAGTTATGATATACCACCTTAGCAGCACCGTTGGACACCATTTTGACATTAGTTCACTATCTCATTGGCGCTCACTAGTGCAAAATAGGTATGTTAGATCGGTTTTGGAGCGCATATTAGATCGGTTTCACAATCTAATATACACTAATATAGTATGTCAAATACATATTAGATTTGTTCTAGAACACCAATCTAGTACCTTAAACTAAAAAGGCAAAAAAAGTATTTCGAAACATCGACGATAATTATCGATATTTGTTTCCAAATCTTCATCGTCCTCATCTTCGATCTTGGATCCCAAATACACCTCGAATTCGTCAAAAGAAGGAATGTGTAAGGATTTTGAGGACTCGTTATGACACTATAGTTCTGACGAGAGAGAAAAAAAGAAACAAAAAAACTCATAGATTGAAAGCGAAAGAGACCAAACAATTTTTAGTTGTGGTTGTGCAGAAAAAGTGAAGCTAGATCTAATACCTTCATCAATGCATGCACGGTGCAATCTGGAGTGGTGCACTAGTGGGTGGAGGAGCTTGAATGAAAGTCTAGCCTGGGTGGAGTTGTGCACGGTGCAATCTGGAGTGGTGTTGCAACACAGTGCGATGCCGATCCAGTGGAGGGGTTTTCGTGCACTGTATCGACAACGAAAGCTGAGAAAAATTCAAGCTTTAACAATGTTGGCCAAGTGGGGCTTCAACGATGGCAGTAATGGTGGCAAAAGAAGAAGGACAAAAATGGAGTGCACGGTGGCAACTTCTCGATGGCATGTGACAAGGTAAAGTAAGAGAGAAAAATGAAAAGGGCTTGGCACTGGGTTTTGAAAAGGGCACATATTAGATCGGTTCCACGTAATAACTGATCAAATATGTCATCCAACTTTTTTTTAAACTGACATATGAGATTAGTTTCTCTTACAGCCGATGTAATATACTTCCCAATTTTTAAAAAGTTACCACCGCATTTTGGATTACATCGGTTCCTTTACAACCAATTTAATATCATGTTGTAGTATGTCTATTTTGCCCTAACACCACTTACAACGCTAGGTGTTGCCTATTTCTCTTACATTAAGTTATCGTGGGAAAATGATGATTCTTGTTTCATTAACCGTCAAATCAAGCTAATATTTTAACAGTTGATCTTAGACGCATAGTCTTTTGCTTTGACCATTCGGATCTTCGATTAGACATTTGTAGTTAGAGCAGTGTTTCACATAAGTTTCATATAGTTTAAGTTGTTTAAATGCATAACTTTTTCTACAGTTACCCAATTCAGATGATTCTTTTTGCACGACGTTTTTTATTCAATTATATGTAATTGGAATATAAAAACATAATTTATGAACTTTTGTACAAACTACAATTTTATTTCTAAAATTCCAAATAGTTTGTACTCATGTTGTTAAGTTACCATTTTGTATCTTTAAATACTTGAGTGGAAATGTACAGTGTAATTTGGGATTCATTGAAAGCCCATAAACCATTTAGATTATTATTATTATTATTATTATTATTATTATTATTATTATATATATATGATGTGAAGTGTGCATTTTATCTGAAAGGTTTGATGTAAAATGTCAAGAATGTATGTTACTTGTGTTGGAAATGATGAATTGGTTGAGGAACAATGTTGTTGCATGTTTTGGTGATATAACTTGAGTTGAATGGAATAATTTGATGGAAATATTGGATGGAATTCCATGGGGAAGTTTCATTAGTTGTTTAGTGTATATATTGATGTAGGAGTCCAGAGTTGGAGGTTATCGTGACATTCTAATAATCATCCAGGCTCATATGGAGTAGAGTGAATTATGTGGTCAGAGTAACAAGAGGTCATGGTTAAAAGAACTTTTAGAAGTTCTAAGTGACATGTATATGATTAACCTTGTGGGTGGAGGATATCCATCACATAGTGTTGAAACCTTTTGACATTCAGTATTAGTGTATGTATCCAGATAATTGAGAAGAGTTTTTGATCATATAGTTTATATATGTATGATTACTTGAAGTGCATTGTATTGTGATACATGTTTTATTAATATATTATGATGTTCTTTTTGTATATTAGCTTACCCTCTTTTATTGTTTGGTTTGTTTTGTGTTTATGTTCTTCGTTTTGCAATGATCATCTTATTAGAGCAAAAGAAGAAACATGAGTCAAGTTACCTTTGAAGGGTGATGGTGATGCAACTGAGTAGTTATAGGGTTGTAATTCAATGGATTTTAACCTTTTGAAAAATTTTCAACTTTATAACTTGTGTTCTTAGATCTCTCGTGTTGTAAACATATCTTTTGGTTGTTATAGCTATACCATTTTGGATAACTGTAATAGAATTACTCTAGTTTTTGGTTGTACACACCCCTCCCTATCCAATTTAAAACATGTAATATCAATGACGAATCTTCACCAAAAGTTTTTGGGGAGCCAAAATAACATACTCAAAATTTATATATTTAATATTATTGTGACTAATTCAATAAAAATGAATACATAATCTAGTATATTTATAATTATCAAAGAAATTACACATATCTACAGGAATTTATCGTTTTTTCATATTTTTGAACTCATGGTAATTAAATTATAATTAAATTTTACAGTTAACTTTTCTTGATGTAAATAACCATATTATTCGCAAAATTTCATCTTCCATTTTATTAACACGCATTTGATTCAAAAAATATTCATAAGCTTTCATTTCATTGTTATACGATAAACAACCATATTATCATGTTTTCATCTTCACTAGTTGTTTCTTTATCAATTTTAAAAAATAAATTTATTCTTTTTTTTCATTAATATACCTATTTAAAAAGTAAGTTTTAGACTAAAAAATAATTTATCATAATCTAATAAAAAATTGAGAGACATAATTACTAAAAAAAAACTATGATAATCAAGTTACAATTAAAAATTGACTATGAAAAATCACATAGTACATTGTTTCTTCTTCTATATTAATAAAAAATGAATATACAAAAAGGTCATGAGATAAAAAATAATGCTAAATGTTAAACAAATAGTTCACTATCAAGTGAGACAAGAGAAATTTACCTTATTTATTTAATTAATAATGGAAGAGAAAATATGAAAAAATGAGGATATAAATACTAAATTTATGTCTAACTTTTTTTAGTAACAAAAGAAAATAAATAAACATGAGCGAAAAATACAGCATATAAAAAACTCAAAAGACAATGAAAAAGAAAATAAAGAATATATTAATAATTTTATTTCTTTATATATTTAATTTTATATTTTATTATTTATTATTGTACTTTGTAAAATAAATAAAAAATACTTAATTTAATTTTTATTAATTTTAAATATAATTTATTTAATTTTAAAAAATACAAATAATTTAAAAATTTTAAAAAATTATATAATTTTAAAAAAATTCAATATAAAATAATGAAAAAAAATTAAAAAAATTTGGGGGTCGTGGCCCCGCTGTAGGGCCCATTAATTCTCTGTCCTTTTATTTTAAGGGTTGCCTCAATCTAATTGGGCCTAAGGGTTGGCCCAAAGGAGAATTCAGACCTAATCTGCCATAACCTTAACCATTCTACTCACTTTCAGAAAATCAGTCGTCTTACTCCCCTCTCCCAAGAACGACGCTCTGTTAGGGTTTCGAGTTTAACCGGAATCTAGTCTAGCTCGACCTTGTTTCTGCTCACATAAGTGTTCTCCAACTCATAGTTTTTCCATCTCTAGTCTTGTTCCATAGTCATTGTTAGGGTTTTTGTAATAAACCCACATTTGTTCACTTTTCCAACTCTGTAATCTTCTCCTAGAGCTTTGGTGCCCCGTTGTTCGGTGTCAATGTCTTAAACTAGCTCATTCCAGGTAAGGGAAGCTAGGGCTTATTCTTGTATTTCGATTTCCTGTTGGTTCTACTATTGTTCTGTGATTTTTATGGTTGGTGTGTTATTATGAATGCATGAAATGCCTTGGTATGTTTGTGTGGATTCGTGGGTGTGGTTGTTGCAGGGAAACAGTGACGAGAAACGAGTGTTCTCGCCCAAGCAGACCTATCTCGCCCAGGCGAGACTTGCAGAAACAAGCCAGATTCACACTCGAGCTCTCGCTCAGGCGGAGAGCTCTCGTTTGAGCGAGGAGACATCTCGCTCAAGCGAGAGGGGCTCGCCTACGCGAGAATGCGTGAGGACCTTGGCACATCGCTGCAGTTTTCAGGCCAGGCGAGGGGTGGTCTTGCTCAGGCGAGGAGGGGCTCACCTAAGAGAGAATTCGCGTTACAGCAACCCTCACTGTTGGTGGTCTCGCCTAAGTGAGGGCCTGTCGCTTGAGCGAAAGAACCCTTTCGCTTGAGTGAGGGTTCCTGGCTTGAGCGAGACTGACGCATGTATTGGTGTGATGTTTGTTTTGTCTCATGTCTTGATTGGTGATCTGATGTATGATTTTGTTACCCTGTTAAAGCATGAATGGGTTAAGTATGCATGAACTGTGTGACCTTTGGATTGGGAATGATAAGTTTGGTATGATCTTAGCATGTGATTTAGATGAGATGGTTGGTATGAAAGTGGCATGATATTGGTATGAGATGAAGTTCTATATTCACGGATTGGGATGAATGAGTCGGTATGAATTCCACATGTGACATGAATGAGGATTGGTTACAGAGATTGGCATGAGGTTTCTATGCATGATTATTGTTACTTGGTTGTTTTAATATGAATGGTATGTAGTTAGTACGTAAATCCATGAGCCTCTAGGTGAGACCTCACGGTGGTGCTTCAGTGGTCGAGACGTAATTCCATGACTCTTGTTAGTGGGAGTTCATGGTGGTGCCCCATCTATATAATTTAGTAAGGATTCAAGGTAAGGTTGCATCCTGACGCTCTAAGGAGTCAGTTAGTCTCACATAGAGCGGATTGACTCTTGTGGTGAGAGTAGTAGGAGGCCTGAAACTCATTAAGGGCTAACATTGTGTGTGGGGGATTGAAACATTGTAACACTTAGCTCGAGGGTGAGCAGGATAATCCACCACAAGTGCAAGCATCCACTGAATTCGACTAAATTATATGTAATCCGGATGAGTCTAGTCTAAGTCTAGTGTATTGCTTGAGGAGTCGTAACATGATTGGCTGATAAATACTGTTTGGATTGTGTAATAGCATGTGACTGCTTGATAAACTGTTTCTACTATAGCTTACCCTGTTTGCTTGTTTGGTTGTCTTGTATGTGGTTCTTCTCCTTTTGTGATGATCATCAATTTATTGGTGTGAGCATATGCGAGAGGCACTCGAGGTCAACAGGGAAGGGATGATTCCACTGCATAGTCTGCCTGGACTGGACTTCATGTTTTCTTTGGGCTTTTCTTTAGGGCTATGACCCATGTACTGCTTTACTCTTTATTACTCTATTAACCATTGTTAGGTCCGTAGATTTCGTTTGTATCTGGCATCGTGGTGTGCCTTGGCTCTCCTAGCATTTCCTAGATATTGTAAGGAGTAGCGTTTATACTCTCGGACTTGTCTCTAAATTTCTATCTATGTGACATTTCATTTAAATTAAAGTTATTATTTAAATGGGGTGTTACACCCACTACCCCTTCCATCCTTCGTCGCTGTGTAATATTACTTGTATACATTCATGCTTGCTTAATGCAAACATTCCCTTTTATGATGATCATAAGTTTAAACAATATCTACATTATAAGTTTATATATTTATAAAATATTTTTATTATTTATTTGAAAAATAAGTAATATTATTTTTTTATAATAGTAATAATAATAAAAACTTATATGATTCTACTTAATAAGATTTTAATAATATATTAAATGAAAAAAAAATTGATGTATAAATATGATAATTTGTTGTGTTAATTTCTATTGCCAACTATTAATTTAAAAATGATATATTAAATAAAATGTTATTATTATTATTATTTTTATTAAAATTATGAATATTATATATACAAAATATTTTTTTTAGATCCTCATAGGTGTAAAACCATTTAGACAATCTAAATTTAGTAAATATTCTCAAAGAGAGTTTTTTATTATAACAAAACTAGATAATATTATATATTGTAGTGTGTGTTTTGTACTTTTCAAAAACCAGACACTTAAAATAATAGACAATCTATTAATGGATTTATTCTTATTTAGACATGTTTGTTTGGAATCAAAATGTATAAACAAAACCGTAATCATAAATAATTTTGAAAAATTAAATATAATAAAGTCTCATAAGTGGGAACAAATGTGATTTTTGATTTAAAATATCTAAATTAATTTTTAAACATAAAAAATAAATATATCTATAACACAAACCGGAATAAAATTCTTTTTACACTCATAGCAAAGAATAATTTACTCATGGTATTAACAAAAGTTAGAATTGAAGGATGATTAAGATAGACCAAAATAATAACGTGCAATTATGAAAACGAACAAAAGCTTTAAAATGATTTTTGTAAAATAAAGTTTAATTACATGAATCTTAAATATAAACCATGCAATTTGAGAATTAAAATGTTACGAAAGTCTAAGTAAAAGTCCAACTTAAAATAAATTATGACCATAACAACGCCAAGAAAATAAAGTGCTAATATTAAGAACACAAATGACATAAAATAAATAAATTATCATGAATAAAAGAAAAAGATACAGAAATCTAGAATGTTGTTGATGGATGACACAACCATTTTTTTTCTCTTATTGTCAAAAACTTAATTTCATTATTAAAAAAGACTCACAATTTTTTGTCAATTTTATATTAAATATTTTTTTATAAAAAATATTTATAAATTTTATTATATATATATATATATATATATATATAAATAAGAAATTTCTGCTAATTTTACTACAAAATATTTTCGCAACAAATTTTGTAAAAAATAATTACGAATTTTATAATTTTATAGAAAATAATTATTCACGAAAAAATTATCTCCAATTCAATTCTTAAAAAAATAAATTATTTTTTGTAAATCTTTTTAATATTGTAATATAAAAACTTTTAGTAATATTTATAAAATTTTCTACAATTATATTATTTCCCTAACGGAGAATATTCTCATAGCGCCATAAAAATTAGTTTTCACTAGTTTCTAGTAACTTACCTAAAATGCATCACTAAATTACTTTTTTAATTTATCTATCCATTATCTATAACTTAAAATCATTCATATTTGTCTTTATCTACCCATCATCAATAAATTGAAATAATCCATTTACACTATTCTCTTGTAAAAAGTTTCCACCAACAACACCTACCAAATACATGAACCTAAACACCATTTGGAAAAAAAAAATGTACATCTCTGCATGCATGCAGCTATAAAAGTGCTTTATTATTCCCTCTTCATTTGTGTTCATATGGTGAGTGTGAGAGTTTATTTTGTATTTCATATACAATCATTAAACAGCCATTATAGAAGGGTTGCCAATCTCCTTCATTAATAATAATAATAATAATAATATTATTATTATTATTATTATCATATTTATCATTTATTCTAGAATTTTGAGAATACTGTAGCTTTCAAAGTAGCGAGGTTTTCAATTTTGAGAATAAACTAGTGGTGTCAATTTTGTCCCAAAACGGGAATTCCGAATGGAACTGCAAGAAAAGAAAAGCTTCCCGAAACTACGGAAAATTCTACATTCAGGAAGACAATTTGTTTCCTCTGTTATTACATTTTGTAGTTAACAAAATTTCCTTTTCTTAAATATTAAATGGAAAGTAAATATATTTCGTGTCTTTAAAATATTAATACACATTTAGTATTTACCAGATAAAACAAAATCAATGAGAAAATAGTTTAGAATTGTTTTTTATTATTTTTTGCTAATAGTCAGCATAATCGTGTATAGGTTTGATTTTCAACGAATCAAATTAACGGATGTTTCAATGGCATACGAAAAAGGTGAACTTTATTTAACATCATTTTCATAACAAGTTGTTTGAACTACGACTTCGTTCAACTGTTGCTTTCGAAGTTAGCATTTTTGGGACTTAATGTTAATCCATCTGAAAGAAAGTCATGCCAACTATGGGGTTATCTCGCCCAACAACATTTTCTACAAAACATTTAATCTAACCTTTCGAATTTCTACTATTTTGTATTCCAATTAAAAATTATTTTTATTAATTTATACACTCTCTCTATATATACAGTTAGCTATCACAAATATAATAGTAATGATATATACAGTTAGCTATCACAAATATAATAGTAATATTATTACGAAAGAGGAATCTATAATATTTTATCTTCTTGATCATATATTACTATAAATCTATAAACCTTTTAGAAAAATAGAAATATAATCCTAGTTAAGTATTTTACATTTCTACCACGTTCTATTATCCCACATCATTTATTAGGATCTAAGGTGACTTAAATATCTTTTCTTCCTTTCACCCTCTGAGATATAAAACTGTGATGGAGCACATACCTTCAAAGCAAACAATATATCGAATACATGGTAATTAATCATAACAATCGATGATGCATAGGCGATTTAAATATCACTTTCTCATTCCACCCTCGAAGACGCCTTTTAAGGACAAAACAAGTACCTCGAATGTATGGTGATTAACTCTATTGATATCACTCAACAAACTTGGGATCAAAAGAATTTCTATCATTTATGTCTTCATCTTCAACACACACATAAAACTTTGCAATCATCTTTATCTTCAATAAAAAAATGTAAATTGATAGAATAATATAAATTAAGTGAAAAAAGGTTATTTTTGTGAGTGAAGACTTTTTTTTTTCCTGTGAATGAACTTCAAAGGAGAAACTTGATTTTTTATAAGCTAAGAAAAGCTTAATAAGGAACACTTGAGTGTGAACACATTTTTGTTTGAGAAAAAGCTAACTCACCAATGCAGGAAATGAAAACGACAACGGTTATTTTCAACTTTTGGTTTCGGGTGCGCACCCGAGTCGTATACTGTCGAGGTAAAAAGACACTACTTTATGCCTCGATTGTCAACTCGAGACATATTTGAATCGTTACTGCCTCGGTTTCCACCAACCGAGGCCTAATGGTGTATCAGAAATAAAAAAAATTAAATATAGTTTATACACTCTCTCACCTCACTCATAAAACACACACTATTAACTTCGACACAAAATTCTCTCACCTCTCAACACTCATTCTCATCACCGCACAACACATCTCTCACTCACAACATTACACTCTTTCTCTTCTCTTTCCCGGGGCCTAATCACTACACCACTCTCTTTTTCTCATTCACGCATACTACACTCTCTGTTTTTCTCATTCACGTAACCCACCCATCACACACTCCTCTTCTCTCACAATCACACACTCTCACGGAACCCGCACCATACACCCCACTAACCTTCAGTAACCTATACAAAACCCTCACTTCACTCACTTTAATGCACCACTCATGTACCCACAATTCTCACATTCACGTTCACATTCCTCACAACACTCTTCTCTCATTTTTTCACAGTAGCCACACACTAAACCACCCACTAATGTGACATACTATTCTCTCTTTTCCCACAACATCCTTGCATGATGCATGTATCACTCAAATACACTCTCATCTCACTGCACCCACGACCCAACACTCACACCTCACTAAAACAATCACTCACGGAACGCAAACCCAACACACACTCACTTCTCACAGTACCCACACCTGCATATAAGATCGAAAATATAAGAACACACAAACAATGCATAAAATTAAATCAAGGCGAATCCAAAAACAACCCAAACGTAAAAATAAACATATAAAGGAGCGAGATTGAACGAAGGCAATGGTAGCGGTAGCGGCATTAGAACAACCTCCTCGATGGTGCGGTGCAGGCGGACTGAACGGAACAGTGCAGTGGACGTTGGTGATGGTTGCTCGAAGAAGAAGAAGAAGATGCAGCGACTCCTCGACGATGCAGTGGCAATGCAGCGGCCCCTCGACGGTGCAGGCGCAATGAACGTCGCAGCGGAATAATGGTGATGGTTGGTTGAAGAAGAAGAAGATGCAGTGGCGCCGGAAACCTCCTCGACGGTGTAGTGGCGGTGTAGGCGGCACAAAGGGCTGACACGTAGTGGAAGAATGGACCAAGTGTGTGGGATGCTCAGAGAAGAAGAAGAAGTGCATAACGTTTGCTGTTGTGGTGTGAAAAGATTTGGGTTTTTTTAACCTTACGAAGTGATACTGCCTCGGTTAATTCGAAACCGAGGCATATTGACTTGCTCATATGCCTCGGTCTGCAGGAGGACCGATGCATAAGTCATCTATTGCCTCAATTATAAAAGAATCGAGGTATATTCCTTCAGTGAAATAAAAAAAATTAAAAAACTGCAATGTAATTGCATCGGGTAAAAAGCACTTGAAGTAGAAAAGCTATTAGGCCTTGGTTCAGCGGTACCCAAGGCATAAAAGTTGACTTTAATTACAAAAATGTCACCGCGTGTTTATATGCAGCAGATGCGCAAGAACTGAGACATATATTGCGATATAAAATTTCTTAAATGCACTAGTGATTGCTCATAATTTTGATTAAGCATTGATAAGAATAAAGCATAAAATATGGTCATCTTTTCTTTGTAAATCAAACTTTTTTATTCAATAACAAATCATATAACATACAAATGTTTTGTCTATCATACGATACAAAACTATGCAATTTTTTTTTTTTATGTTTGATAAACATTATTATACTCAAATGATATGCACACATTCTTAAGATAACATTGTACTTCATGAAAATATTTGTATGTTTATTCTATGATGTAGAGAATATTCATTTCCTAAGTTTGATGAAGATGATCCGTAAAAACATCTTTCACATACACATTCTCTTGAAAAATAAGTTAAAGTTATTTTTTCTTTAATGACACATGCTTTGTCAATTCTAAGAATGTCTAAATGCTTCATATGACTTTGTACTTTACATAATTTCAAGTAAAGGTACTATAAACCATGAGAGATATATACCTTCGACTATCAAGATGCTCCTTAAAGAAGATAAGATTATTTAATGCATGCATACGTATCGAATGCATCTTCTACATCCAAGTTGCTCATACACAAGGTTCAAGTGAGCCGAAGTTGTTCAACGGTCAAACAAAATATTCATATGTAATGGGCCATTTTTTTCATTTCTTATACAAAGTCATTCTTTGACGAGAATAACAAAAGAATCTAAGCCATTATTTGCTAAAATGTTGAAATGTTGTCAAAATATTTTTTGTACCCTAAAAGATTTATACGAACATTATTGTGTTCATTAGTAAACTAGAAAAGAGAGCTTAAACTCTCGTAAACATTGAAAGACACTAATCTCTAGTGAGAAAAATGCATTAACTTTTGATCATACATATATCTCATCTTAGTTAGGAGTGGCTGCTCATTGAATAATACTCTGGATTTTAGTCATAAATGACTACACGTTAAAGAATATTTAATGGCTTAGCCAAGAGTGGTTACGTCGAAATAAAACAATACTCATGTTATATATTTTTTTGTTAATCTTCTTAGTAAAAGTTAATTGATTGACTAAGAACTGCACATAGTTTACGCTACTAGAAAAATCAATATAAAAATATCTTGCATAATTTCTTCCGTTTTTATCTTGTTTTCTAAATGTTTAGACTCAAATTTGAACAATTAACCAATTTAATTAATCAAATAAACTAGTTTATACGAATCAAAAATCAATATCATTTAATCTAACTCGTATTCAATTAAAAAATCAAGATTGAAACAATTCCTAATTTGAATTCTAATTTTAAAAACACAATTTGATATTACAAAAAGAAAAACCAAATTAGAGAGGAGAACAAACTCAGAGAGTGAAGAAGAATCAATACAAAACTCAATTTGACTTTTTGATCTTGATTTTATGGTTTCATCCTCGAAGATTTAATTCTCCATCATTGTAAAGTAGAAGCCCAACATAGAGAAGAATATAAAAAGACAAGAGACAAAAGACAAAAAAAGCAAAAGTAGAGTGAAAAAAGAGAAAAGGAGGAAAAGTAAACCTTTGAAATTTTGAGCATAATTATGCCTTACACAAGCTTTAGAAAAGGAATTTCTTCATGCACCCCATGTTTTCTTTCTACACCCCATACTTTCTAAACTTCCAATTATACTCATGTTGAAATTAATAGAAAATTATTGTTTAAGATTTTTTCATGTTTTAATTATAATTTCAGATTAGGCAATATGCAGGCATTCTTGATTTCACAATTCAAAATTCAAAAATATTAATTTTACACATTACGAATTTGAATTTCGGATTGTACAATCCGTAATGCAAATTTACATTCTGGATTGTACAATCCGTAATGAAAATTTGAAAAACAATCCAGAATGAGCATTATATGCCAGATTATACTATTTGTAAATTTACATTTCAGATTGCACAATCCTAAAGCAAATTTGGAATACAATTTGGAACGCAAATTACACTCTGAATTGTACAATCCATAATGAAAATTTACGTTCTAGATTGTACAATCTGTGATGCAAATTTGAAAAACAATCTAGAATGTAAATTGTGGAAGTCAACATGATTGTGCAATTTTTTAAAAAGGGGTTACTAAGTCATTTCACTAAGACTATGGGGTGCATGAAGAAAACATAGGGGTACAGGAAGAAATCTCCCTTTAAAATTGAAGTAAATATGAGCCTAATGATAGACTATAATAAGGCCTATAAGGTTACTTATAAATACTTATAAATACTTATAAAAGTTTTTATACAAATAAGGAAATTTGTTCTTGTACCCATAAGCAAGGTGAAAATTCAAAGTTGTCTTCATCTTTTTCCCTCCTCCTTTTCCACTACACCTCCGTACTTTCGCCACCTCCACCCTATGTTCTTTCTTCACCTCATCTTTTTCCACTTCCACCCTAAAAAACATTCACAAGTGTCCATTAAAACAAATGGGGAGGTCATAATAATATGGAGTGTAAGGAAGAAGATGAGAATCAACGATGAAAGACGTGGAATGTAAGTTTCAAAACAAAATCTGTGGGCAGTCTGGATTGTACAATGTGTAATACAAAATTATATTCTGAATTGTACAATTTAAATATATTTTTACATTACGAATTGTACAATTTGAAATATAATTTTGAATTACAGATTATATAATAAAAAATATAAATTTAGATTATGAATTGTTTAATCTAAAATATAATTCACACTGAACGATCTAAAATATCTACAAATTGTAAAATCCAAAACTATAATTACAAAAAATACAGGAAAAAAAAATGCGATGCAAGAAGAAGTTCCCTACAAACAAAAAGGTAATTCATATGTTTCATTAAAAAGTTTCGATCAATTTATCTCAATTGTAAATATATTATAAAAATCCAAATCCAACAAATCATATGATTTTCTTAGGTCATAGAAATGTAGGATTTAATTTAACTATAATTAATCACAAGTAATGTCTACAAAACAAAAATTATGATCAAAATAATATGTAAATGTCAAAGTTAAAAATACAAAATTAAAATAATTATGTACAACGAATCCGATTTATTATTGTATAATGAAAGTGACTTAAAAACTAAAAATAAAAATTATGAAAATTACAATCAGTATAATATAAAATAAAATAAGAAATGTATTTACAAGATATATGCATTATCACATAATATAAAACAATAAATTAAAATAATTTTATTTTCTATTTCAACCACATGAAAATTCTCTATTTATAAATAAAAGTATATTTAAATTATACAGCCAAAAAATTACAGTCAAATATATAATATATTTGAGACTACTGAAAATATTGAAAACTAATCAACATAATACTTATTTATAACACTGTTGAATTTATCAACTGTGGAATCTTATTTTTAATGTTTATAAACATATGCGATATTTATGAATTAATTAAATATATGATTAAATGTGTATTTCTTATTTTTTAGTGAAAATTGGAATTAGTTCATTTTTAAAACTTTGACTTAATTTAATCATTTTAACCAATTGTTGTTAAGTTGATTTGACATTTCAGATATGTTTCATGATAACATTTAAGTTGTTCATACAATTTAACATCTTTTCGCTAAACGTCAGGTAAAAAAACTATCATGAAATGTGTTCGAGACATTAAATAAATTTAACACCATTTTGTTAAAAAGACTAACTATAAGCAGTTTTAGAATTGAAAAACTAAATTGAATCAAAATCTAAAAAAAAGACTGATTTCAAATTTTTATAAAATTAAAGAACTAAAAATATATTTAATCTTTAAATATAAAATAACTTCCTTAATATTTACTTTTAGGACTTAATCATTACTATACTACAAATTTATAAAATTGTAGCAAAAGTATAGTCTGGTCATAAATTATCTGTCTTTCTATTTTTTGAATAATATTTTAATACGCGTGTGATGCGTGTGATGAACATTCAATGTTGTTTATCCTCTAGTTTTCTTTGATTAATGTTGATTGCTTGAATTTCTATTTGATTATTCTAATTTTTATTTTAGCCGTAGTTAATTGATGGAGGTGACGCATGGGAGGCTGAACTTAAGGACCATAGAAGAAATTGTGAAATGACCGTCAAACAACTTTTCTTTAATTGACTTTATTGAAACAATGTATGTTTATATGTAGAGAACAAATAAAGAGGATTTTTCAGAAATTAATTGAGGATAATTAATTATACGAAATTCGTTACAGTATCATTTCCTAAATAAGTTATTTGACAATGATTTTTATTGATTTATTCTCTCACCGATTTATATTATTCAACAAGATTGATTTGATGATAGGTAATCAAAATTAAAATAGAACTTTTTATTAAATTATTAAAATTAATTGATTTTGGATTTAATTATTTGGATGGTATTCACTTTTGATATAGATGTATCGATTTGGTCTCACTTTTAAAATAAATATCAATTACATCTCAACTTTTAGATTTACTAATGTGGTGTTTTATGTGGTTTTTTTTATAATTTTCTTTTTAAATTTTAATTTAGGATAATGCACGTGTCAGTGTTAGTATCCATTACTAAAAATTGTCATATTACATGAGATTTTTCTTATAAATTAGTATACTGACCCGTGCGTACGCACGTGGTGTATTTGTTTTATTTTGTATATTAAAATAATAAAATAGTGAAAGTATTATGTAATGAAATATTATGAAAACTAAGTTATATTGTTGTAAATGTTGTTATTAAAGTAATGAAATAGTAAATCTAAGTGATGCAATAATAATTTCAATTTTAAATATAATAAATAGAATTGATATCACAATATAATACAGTTAATTGATTTTACGAAATAATTATAATAGCTTATGATCCATGCAAATATTTTTTTTATTTTAAATTTTTTTAGAATAATAATATAATTGTTATTATATTTATTTTATCATTAAAAATAATATTAATAATATTAATAATATTAATATAAATTATAAATTTAAAAATTTTAAAAGATTAAAACTCTATTTAACAAAAGTATTTAATATAACAATGTTTTCTATAATTAAAAAAAGTACACTTATAATAATAACACCATTATGAATAGTAATAATAACAATAAAAATAATAATGATACCAATAATAATAATATTTATGCTATAAATATGAATATTAATGTTAACACTAAGGCTGATGTCAACTATAATAATCTATAATTATATATAAAAATATACATTAACAATAAAACAAATAAAAATGACAAGTAATTCAAATATGATCGTGTAGTAAATTAATTTAAGATGTGTGTTTAACTATAATAATAATAATAATAATAATAATAATATCTCGTAGTGATAAAAATAATAAAAATACAATAATTACATAAATAAAGAGATATACATTTGTTGTGTCCTTTTTTGTTTATACAGTTTTATCCTTTATTAGCATAAATGCAGGCGCTTTCACGCCTGTGTGTAATGGCGGATGATAATGGTGGCAGGGGGCCATCCCCCTCCCTCCCCCAAAATTTTGAATTTTTTTATAATAGGTATTTTAATTTTTTTTATTATAAATATTAGGTATTCTGATTTTTTATTATAGATATTAAATCAAATATTTTATTTCTTTTATAAACATAAAAATTAATAATAAATAATAAAATAAAAAATTAAACATAATAAAAAAAATTATCAATATATTTTTAATTTTTTTTATTTATTATGATTTGAGTTTCTCACAAATTATTCTCATATTTCATTCTCACCTGTTTTTTCTTGTTTTTGAAGAGAGAAAAAATCTATTATTTTTGCTCTTATTTCTCCAATGTCCTCTTCCATTCTCGTGGGAGAAAAAAAGAAGGTAATTATTTGGTCTTAATTGATAATGAAATATTAGTTTAATAATTTATTTAATGATCCTCTTTTATATTAATTGTTTATTTCATGAATATAAAAGAAAAAATATTGTATTGGTGTTTCTTTATAATCGAATTTTAATTGTGGTTCTATTATATGTCTTGAGTTCCTCACAAATTGTTCTCATATCTTATTCTCAACCGTTTTCTTTTGTTTTTGAAGAGAGAAAGATCTATTATTTTTGCTCTTATTTCTCCTCTGTTCTCTTCCATTCTCGAGGGAGAAAAAAAGAAGGTAATCTTTGGTCTCAATTGATAGTGAAATATTAGTTTAATAATTTATTTAATGAGTTTGTTTTATATTAATTTTTTATTTTATGAACATAGAAGAACAAATATTATACTATGTATTTTGTATAACCGAATTTTAATTGTAGTTCCATTATATGTCTTGAGTTTCTCACAAATTGTTCTTATCTATTTTTTTTTTGTTTCTGAAGATATAAATATCTATTATTTTTGCTCTAATCTCTTAACAATTTTCTTTCATTCTCGAAGGAATAAAGAAGAAGATAATTCCCTTTTGTCTAACTTGATAGTAAAATATTAGTTTAATAATGTATTCAATTAACCTCTTGTATATTAATTTTTTACTTTATTAACATAGAAAAACAAATTGTGCCGTATGTTTTTTATAACTGGATTTTAAACGTGCTTTGAATATCATTGAATTTTCTGTTGACAATTTTTTAGATATGTGTGATTTTTTTTTAGTTATTGTTATAGTAAATTATGTATTTATTTTTATTTTATCAATGACAATAATGTATAAACTTTTCATGTATTATTTTGGCTCCCCCAACAATTTTTGTAAGATCCGCCACTCCTTGTGTTGTGTGTATGCATTTTTTAAATTTGTATGATATTATATTAGTAGGTGATGACATTGTAATGTTATTAAGTTAATATATAAAATAAAATTATATTTATTAAAAATAAAGTGAAATATATCAGAAAAAATGAGAGAATAATTGTTGATAAATAGGAAAAAAACACCGTATTATAAAAAGCTTCTAAAATAATGGTCAATTTTCAAAAATTTAATAAATAATTATATTTTAAAGGGTAAAATTGAAATTTTGAAATGTGAACACAAAAGAGGAAATTCTCTTTATATATTGTTATAGATTTGTTAAATTGAAATAGTTATTCATAATAAAAATTATTTGTCCATTTTATCATTTTAATAATTTTAGTAACTATTTTTTAATTCAAATAATTACACAGATATAAAAATAAAGTGAACAACAATACAAATAAAAAAGTACAAGTAATTGAGATATGACCCTGTGGTAAATAAATGTAAAATGTGTGTTTAATTATAATAATAATAATAATAATAATAATAATAACAATAATAATAATAACAATAATAATAATAACAATAATAATAATAATAGATAATAATAATAACACTAAAATAATATCGTGTGGTGATAAAAATAATAATACAGCTACATATATAAAGAGATAAACATTTATTATGTCCTTTATTATTTTTTAAATTTTACCCTCTTAATTGTTATATTTTAAACTTAAATAATTATTTAAAATCAAAAAATTATTTTTCAGTTTTATCATTTTACTAATTTTAGTAACTATTTTTGTGATTTGAAATAATTATTCAAATTTAAAGATAAATAAACAACAAAACAAATTAAAGGGTAAAGTAATTGAATAATAGTAGTAATAATAATAATAGTAATATAATAATAGAAATATAATAATAGAAATAATTATAGTTAATAATGACAATAATAATACTTATAGTTGATAGTAATACTGATCATAATAATTACAGTTGATAACAACAATTATAGTTAATGATAATAATAATAATAATTATTATTATTATTATTAGAGCTGATAATAATAATAATAACAATAATTAGAGCTATAATTGATAATAATAATAATAACAATATATAAAAATAAAATAATAAATATCATCAAAATGAAATGAAGTTGTAAATTCAGTTTTAAATATAATAAATAAAATTAATATCACAATATGATGCAGTTAATTGATTTTACAAAATAATTATAATAGTATATGACCCTTGCGTGTATGCATGTTTTTTTATTTATCTCAAATCTATTTAAAATAATAATATAATTGTTATTATATTTATTTAAACATTAATAATAATAATATTAATATAAATTATAAATAATAAAGTTTTTAAAAGATTAAAAATATATTTAGAAACAGTATTTAGTATAATAACTTTTTTACAATTAAAAAAAATACTTATACTGATAACATCACTATGAATAGTAATAATAATAATAATAATAATAATAATAAAAATAATAATAATAATAATAATAATAATAATAATAATAATGTTTATGCTATAAATATTAATGTCAGTGCAAATATCAAGGCTAGACATACTAATAATCTATAATTTTATATATATATATATATATATATATATATATATATATATATATATATAAAAAACAAAAAAAATAAAAATGACAACTAATTGAAATATGATCTCGTACAGTGGCAGAACTTGAAGAAAATATGTAGGGGTGCCAAATTAGATGTTTTATATAAAAAAAATTTAATTAAAAAAATTATTTTCTTTATTTAAATCATGCAATTCAAACTTTTCAATTTTTAATTTTCTGAATTTGTTGAATTCACATAAATGAGTATTCTAATTTTTATTTCAATTCAAGAGTATTCAACTAATTCATTGTATGCAGTTAAAAATACAAAATATCAACATTTTATAATGTTGGGTTATACTAATTTGAGAAAAGATAATTGGGGTTCATGCCAATTTCATACAAAAAAATTCCTAAAATCATAGTTAGGGTTCATACTAATTTAGGGAAACTTAATTTGGGAGAAATATCGTAATGGAAGAATCATAAATCTAACATACATATATCATATTAGGATACTTATTCATGAGATCGTGTGAGTATGCATATTTGTTATCTCTGTTCTCCAATTTCTTTTATATGACTTGTTGTGGATAAACCTTATAACCAGATATAAAACCTTAATCTCTTTAATCCATTTATTAATCCATTAAATTAATTTTTATTTTACTTTTTAAATAATAAAAATATATAATATATATAACTTAATAAAAATAATAAAAATTATATATATATATATATATAAATATAAATATAAATATAAATATATATATATATATATAATTAAAAGCTTGGGGGAGCCATGGCTCCCCTTTGTCCCAACCAAGATCCGCCATTGATCTCGTAGTAAATAAAACTAAAATGTGTGTGTAACTATAATAATAATAATAATAATAATAATAATAATAATAATAATAATAATAATACCATTATAATAATAATATCCCCTAGTGATAATAATAATAATAATAAGAATAAGAATAAGAATAATAATAATGCACTAACTAAATATATAAAGAGATACACATTTTTTATGTCCTTTTTTTGTTTTTATAATTTTATCCTCTTAATTATTATTTATTAAATTTAAATAATTATTCATAATAAAAAATTATTTGTAAGTTTTATCATTCTACTAATCTTAGTAACTATTTTTTTCAATTCAAAAAATACCAAGATATAGAGATAAAATGAATAACAAAAAAATAATACAAAGAGCAAGTAATTAAAATATGATCTTGTAGTAAATAAAAGTAAAATATGTGTCTAACAATAATAGATAATAATAATAACACTAAAATAATATCGCGTAGTGATAAAAAATAATAATAATAATACAACTACATATATATAAAGAGAAAAACATCTTTGGTGTCCTTTTTATTTTATCAATTTTATTCACTTCATTATTATATTTTAAATTTAAATAATTATTTATAATAAAAAAATATTTTTCAGTTTTATTATTTTACTAATTTTAGTAACTATTTTTTTTAAAATTGAAATAATTGTTCAAATGAAAAGATAAATGAACAACAAAACAAAGAAAAATGACAAGTAAAATGTGTATCTAACAATAATAATAAAAACAATAATAATAATAAGTATTATAATAATTATAGTTCTTAATAACAATAATAATAGTAATATAATAATAGAAATAATTATAATTAATAATAATGATAATAATATTTATAGTTGATAGTAATAATGATTATTAATTATAGTTGATAATAATAATCCGTGACGAATCTTGACCAATGATTTTGGAGGAGCCAAAATAATTTATAGTAAAAAATTTTGAACTCATCAATAATTTATTCGGGATAAAAATCTCCAGTTATTCATTTTTGAATGTAAATAACCATATTGTGTTCAAGAAATTCATCTTTCATCTTATTCTGAATTTTGTTTTGATAATCTTCGTTGTAGAAAATGGAACATTAAGAGTTAAATAAAATGAATTAGACAATCAATGAAGTAAAATATATTTAACTTAATTGTTTTTGTCAAAGATTGACATAATTCAATAATGGTAGACAAATCCTTCAAATTTGAATGGGTATAAACATCAACAATGAAATGTTGGAGTGAAATTTTAAACTAATCATATATTTATCAATATACCTATTTTTTTAAGTTTAAGACAAAAAAAATAATTTATCATAATCTATTAAAAATTGAGACGTAATTACTAACAAAAATATATAATATTAATAATATTATATATTACAAATAAGAGTAATAACTTTACTACTAATAATGTTAATAATATATAATAGTAACATATAATAATAACAATTATTGTTATTATTATAATAATACTAATATTTGTTATAATTTTACTACTATCACTATAAATAATATTTATAATAATAATATTATTAATAATAATATTATTAATAATTAGAAATACTAATACTTATAAAAATATTATAAATAATAATATTATTTATAATTAATATTATAGTTGAAATCATAAATAAATGAAAAAACAAAAACAAATTGACTTTTGTAGGATTTGAATCCGGGTCCTTTTATACCAGAGTTTTAAAATGATGAAAAAACAAAATTTTATGACACGTGTCAATAAAAGAAAATGAGTAATGTAATAATTTTGGTAGTATCTTCTTTTCTTAATATGTAATAGATTTGTTAAAAGAATTTGCAAAAAAATACATTTTCCTGCTATTTTTTCTAGGAATCTTGATTGACAGATAATTCCTTCGTGGGTCATTATTTCCTACAAAATTATAAAATTCACAAGTATTTCCTACAAAATTGGTTGTGAAAAGTGTTTTATACAAAATATTTTGCAAAAACATTAACAACAATTTACTATAAATTTTTTTCATAACAAAATTTATAAGTTTTTCTTACAAAAAAAATCAAAATAAAATTTGCAGGAAATATGAAATTTTTTAGTACTGGTCTATGTCAGAGTCAGATGTTATTGTCTTGATTTCAATTTAGTCTCTATATATGTCTCATTGATTCAATTTAGTCCCTACTTATATGTCTAATTCAATTTTGAGCCAATTTTTTTAATATTTAAAATATTTTTTAATCAATTTTTTATAAGATTAAAACTTATTTAGTATAAATATTTTAACAAAATTAAATACTGATATTTATATTAAAATTTTGTGATAAAAGTTATTTTTAATAAAAAAATATTAGTATAACATTTATACAAATGATAAATTTGGTCTCAAATTGGAGAGAAATAATATTGTTCTATTCCGAAAAAAAAAATAATTAACAAAGCACGAGTTAATATATACAATAATGTAATATGTTAAAAAAAAAAATTTAATAAAAAATATTAGTGTAACATTTATAAAAATAATAAATTTGGTATGAAATTGGAGATATACAATATTGATATATTTTGAAAAAAAAAGGGTGACTATATTGCTCTATTAGTATAACTTTTTTTTACCAATAAATTTTAATATAAATATCAGTACTTAATTTTGTAAAAAATATTTATACTTAATTAATTTTAATCTTATAAAAGATGGATTAAAAAAATATTTTAAGTATTAATTGAAACAAAATTGAATCAAAAACACATAAGTACACATAAGCATAGACTTAAGTAAATCAAGAAGATATATATGAGAACTAATTTGAAATAAAGAAGACACATTTGATAGTGACACTGACACATGACATTATCCTGCCACATGACACTGACAATGCCACGTGTCACGCTAGTAACCTAACGTGTGGCAACAAATTTTTTGCAAAAAAAAATAAATAAAAAAAGTTCACAGATTAACACATGACACGTCATTAATTAACGATATTAATAACTTTTGTCTGACAAAAAAAATATAATTGAGACACTTTTTCAAAAATTATGATACAATTAATACCTTTTTAATTAATACCTTTTTAAAAATAGGATTACACTGACGCATCTTTACCAAAGTAGGGTACCACCGAAAACAAATTAAACCTTATATTTTGTTGATCAATTAGTCATATACGCACCGAGAAGAATGTTATACATATAGGAAATTGCTCATCTCATTTCTTTAATTACTTACAAGGAATGTTTCTTAACTTTGGAAGGTTATAAATTTGACCTATTCTAACATGAGAGAGAACATATTCCTTAAGCATCTATTCTCTTTCTTTCATTTTATATGACATCCAGTACTATTTTATGAATATGAACCTTTTACTAAATTGTTGTTACACTTTCTTTCATTACTATTTCACATTTAAACAAACCATTATTTATTATTATTGCTTTCTATAATCACACCTAACTATGCCTAAATTATTATTATTCTCTTCCTTTCATTTTATACGACATCCAAGACTATTTTATGAATATGAACCTTTTACTAAATTGTTGTTACACTTTTTTTCATTACTATTTCACATTTAAACAAACCATCATCATCATCATCATCATCATCATCATCATCATTATTATTATTATTATTATTTTCTATAAACACACCTAACTATGCCGAAATTATCAAGACATTATGTTACATTTTTTATTTAATTAATGTGTGGTCTAGTCTGTAGCATCATTACTGAGCAATATTCTTAAACTATTTGGTTTATGTCTAACAATGAAATAATTTAGATTGGTGCGAACATTTACTTAAGTAATATCAAAATTAAAATTTCAATCATTGCATAATGACAGTCCATTATAAAACAACTTAATTAATCAACTTAAAATGAAATGTGGTAAACCTTGAATAGAGATAAAGTGTAATAAGTTTAGAGTGCATTTCCTTGTAGTAAAAGATAGTAAATGTAATTTACAGTCTAGTAAATAGTGATAGTAATTTAACATAGGTATAGTACTCATTTAATAATCCATACTTAATCTATACTTTATTTACACATGAAAGTGAGTATTGTGCTCATAATGCTTGATCTGGTGGCCTAGCAACAGATTGCCATCCAGTGCAGTGATGAAGAATGTGTTTAAGATCCTCTCTGGGGGCTTCCACTGTCCATGAGGGATAGTGTTCAGTGGGGTGAAACATGTTGCATCCTCCATTCTCACTCATTAACCCTGCTTCAGCACCATTTAAGAATAAGTCTCCCTCAGACCTTATGTAGCCACTTGTTCCCACTTCCTTGTCTGCTGCCTGCACAAGTATTTTTATTTATTTTTTATATTATTTCATCAGATATCTTTGAAAATTGGTATGAGAATTGAGCTTATGTTGAAATAACTACCATAGCAGCTCCAGGAGAAATTTAACATACACTGAGAAGTGAAACTATCATCAAAGAATACATTTCCTAAAATAGATTTTGAGTCTAACGAAGCAGGGGTCCTTAAAATATTGCTGAACAGAGACAGTATAAAAAGAAAAAATGATGGAACTTGGTGCAAGCTGAATAGACTACAGAAAATCAGAGAGAAGTTTCGACGAGAGATCTTCAACAATGGACTAAAAAGTTAACATAGATTTTGTGGGTCTTTTTCTCACTTATTGCTCAACTTGTCCATTTCTATATAATGCAAGACTTAAAATCACACTCTTAAACTCCAACCATATCCTTCTCGAGTGAGTTTCTTCCATTTGGTGTGTTTTCTCTCGAACAAAAACATTTCTTATTCACTAGTATATTAATAGCGACCCTTGCTTATTCGGGTATTCATCTCAATGGAACACCTTGTTTTGAACCCCTATCATGAAACTTTTAAGTGTTCTTGAAGCTGCGAGAGTTAATAGGTATCATCAATGTTTGTCACTTTAAGGAGGATGCTATAGTTGTGGAGATTCTATAGCTGTTAAAGTTCTGTTTTAGATATGTTTTTCAGTTTAGTACAACATACCATGATACTGGGACATGTATGCTGTTATTTTGTATTCCTATTGGTTCTACGGCTATTTTTAAATAGTCAAGTTTGCTTTCTCAATTCAATGAAAAAGCTTCACAGTTCACCAGTGTAAATTATACTTTGAATCTTAAAACTTTTCTATTTCTAATATCTTGTACTACTACCCACGACTTGTGTCAGAGAAAAAATACTAGCACATGAAGCAAGTAAAACTTTAAAATTATCTTATGGAAATCAACATAAAACCAAGTGATCAATACCATGAACTAGTTTTTCACACTTCATAACCATTTTCACAAGATGGATTAACATTGCACTGAAAATATGCGGTTTCCAATTGAAGTCAAGAAAAAATGACTTGACACTAAAGAAAGAACTAGACGAACCTTCTCAGTAAGGTACTTAAAGGCCACCTTCTTCTGTCCCGCTTCATAGATATTATGCTGCGAGAATATCTGGCATAAACATAGAGCACAAACGACATCAATTTCGTGTATCATTCACATCTCCAATCGGACCAATTCCATTTCAACAAAGCCAACAAAAACAAATAAACAAAAGAAATCACCTGGGCTTCCACACTAGCACACACAGCATATATGCCCCAGTTTCTGGTATAATTATTATAGAGATGCACTTTGGCAAACCTAACACGAGGGTGCCTCTGTCGCGTCCCATTGAAAAAACAATGGTGTATAGTCACCCTCATGCACCTATCGTTAACATGCGATGGATCAGCCCCAATAAGCATGGTTTTATCATGCTGAGAGAAGTGACACCTGCACGCAATGAAATGGTACTTCTTCAATAAATGAAACAATACCTCCTTTTGTAATCAAAATTCAAACTAACTATTTTATACTGGTTAAGAAATTAAAAATGAAACTTTTTCACTTGAAAGTGTAAGAACAACACACCCCTTCACAATCTAAAACTAATAATTCTCGATACAACTCGGAATGGACTAAAAGTTCCCACTTGTTCGATTCTTTTGCTAGTGTCCTCAACAAAAAACAAAGCAGAAAAATGTACATAAGAAAACAAGACATTTTATGGTACCTTGAGACAGTAATGTCTGTGCTTTCTCGTGTGATGTCTATAAGGCCGTCATCATAATCAGCGAGCGTGCAACGATCAATCCATATGTGTTTGGAATTAGGTTTGATCTGAATGGCGTCAACATCATGCCCTCTGCCTCCTTCGAACTCCAAATTGCAGATTATGACGTGTTCGCATTCCTTCAGGCGCAACCCTTTTCCGGTAAGTTTAATCCTCTGCCCACGACCGTCGATGGTCTTGTGAGACGACACGTTCAGGTACGAGGAGAGATGAATGGTGCCGGAAACCTCAAACACAATCCACAACGGTTCTTTTCGGCGACACGCCTCACGCAGCGACCCCGGTCCATCATCTGCAATACTAAAGTTAAACCTAACCGATGAACGAATGATTAAAAGGGGATTGGGGGAAAAAGGTGATGAATTGGTGAACCTGCGAGCGATGTGACGCGGTGAACGGGACCGTGGAGGCCACCGACAGCGAAGCGGCCGAAGCCCTCGGCTTGGCCGGCGAGGGCGCGGAGGGTGGTGTCGACGTGGGTGTAAGGGAGAGATAGCATGTTGGAATTGGCTATGGGTGGTGGTGGGGTTGGGAATGGTGGAGGGTGATCGTATTTATGGGGCGGAGGAACGGAGTTGGGGTGTTTCCGATGGCGGTGTCCATGGGCGTTACCCATTTTTGGTGTAAAACGTTTCAAGCTACTATCTTCAGTTCAGTTCTGTTGTGTAATTGAAAGACACACTCAAAACTGAAAACTTTACCTACTTTTGGTGTTTGTAACCATTCTTTTCTTTCTTCTATGCTCTAAAACCCGCTACCGACATTTGTTACATGTAACAAGACAACGGCAACACCCAGAACATTGCTGTTACTTTTTAAAAAAAGGATGAAGTTATTGTTGTTACTTCAAGCACAAAGATTGTTACCGCTTCTTTGTAAGGAAAGGGACAAATGAGAGGGAATAATTCAAGTAAAAGAAGAGAAAACATAATGGGAATAATCGAGGAATAAAATGTCTAAACTTCCTTTATTTTTATACTTCTACTTATTTTTAAAATAAATAATTGGATAGGTATATTCTGATATACTGGGTTATACTATTGACAAATGTTAAAATCTGAATGGTTATGCGACTGATGCTTAGCCAAAATGTTAGTCCTCGGGCACCTGTGCAGTAATTGGAAAAGTTTCTGACTTAAAAATGTGAATCAGAATGTCGACTCTAATGGTTGCATTACTATAGCCCAATGTCTGCAACTGTTTTGAAATTAGATGGCCAGTGAAAAAAATCCAAGGTAATTCTGAATTTGAGCCTCAGTTTACCACCACGGTAAACTGCAATGGCAGAAGAACAACACGCAATGAAAGCCAATTAGTCTTCAAGTTTTTGTGCCTCTCCCACTCCCCAATTCTTTGTTAGGTTCTTTTGTTTTTATTTTTAAATTACTTTTTTGTCCATTTATTTGTGAAATAATATCACTTTGGTCTTCAATTATTTTTTTATCTTAATTTGGTCCTTAGTTTCTTTAAAATGATTTAATTTGGTCTTTATGTTAATTTTGATCAAACTGTGTTAAAATCAATACTACGTGTCAATTTCTGTTTTTTTTTTTTTTTTTTTTTTTTTTTATATTTTTTTTTTTTATTTTTTTTTAAATTTTTTTTTTTTTTTTTTTTTTTTTTTTTTTTTTTTTATTTTTTTTTTTTTTTT
>Ga0214544_1004081_pt1 | contig 29552 bp, 18 predicted proteins | sample CNSS3metaG_FD_160074 | JGI IMG/M metagenome (GOLD analysis project Ga0214544, IMG submission 160074) | Root nodule microbial communities from cowpea collected in UCLA plant growth center, Los Angeles, California, USA - CNSS3 | ecosystem: Host-associated > Plants > Roots > Nodule | place: USA...
TTGAGGAGAGACAAATCCTTTTCGTAATTATACATTACCTTGGTAAAGTAATAGAGATTGTTACATTAGTATTAAGAAGATTCTTGGATCTTTTTGATTTTGGTTCATCCCCTGAGAACTTTCTTCCGACAGAAAATGCTGGGTGCTTGGGTTTTGGAAGGTTTAATTTGTCAATCCCTAGCATTACAACAACATCTGACATGGTTGGTCTGTATGTTGCATTTTCTTGAACACAACAATGCAATGTGTATGCACTTCTCAACTTCACTGGCTTTGAAGGATTTTTCCAGCATTGGGTCCTTCAATTCCAAACATTTTCCTTCACACCATATTCTCCAAGCCTGCAATTATTTGTAGTTAACTTCTGAATGATACTGTTATACTTCTGCTAGGTATTGATGATAATTTTTTAATCAGACCATAAGGATTACTCACGTATAAAAGAAGAGTTTCATCATGTTCTGACAGATAGAATCCATTGTTTTTTCTTCCACAAATGGTTTCTAAAACTAGAACTCCAAAGCTGAAAACATCAGATTTCACTGAAAACAATCCTTGCATAGCGTACTCAGGAGCCATGTATCCACTGATGCAAGTCAATAAAGCTTTGTTAATTTCTCTTGTTCCAAGTTTATAACAAGGAATTTCATCTTTTTTTCAATAATTAAACTCTGAAATAAGCATTCACAAGTCCTACTTTTAAGTTATGTTTGGTATAAGTAGAACTCACTAAGTGCCCATTATTCGCTTTGTATTTGCTTGGTTCTGTCCAATTTCAAATGCCTTTGCCAATCCAAAGTCTGATATTTTGGGATTCATGTCGTGGTCTAATAGAACATTGCTAGTTTTGAGATCTCTATGAATTACTCTGAGTCGAGAGTCCTCATGAAGGTATAGAAGACCTCTTGCAATTCCATTGATAATGCTTAATCTTACTTTCCAATCAAGTTGCTTTCTTTTCTCATCATCTGTCAACTCAAGAAGACAGAAGGGACTTAAACAACACTAGCCATTTAGCAAAGCAGCAAATGCTAAGTATTTTCCTTACCACTGAAAAAAAAAATACCAAAGGATATTATAGCATTTCCCACTGTCCCCTTTGAAAGAACCCAACAATTTAAAACCCGTAGTAACACCACCTGACATATTAACTGATACCAATTTTTGTGAAAAGCAATCTGAAAACATACCAAACAGGTGAAAGTAGAGACTTGAGTTTGGCATATACTCGTATACAAGTATCTTTTCGTTTTCCTCCAAGCAGCATCCATAGAGTCTTACAAGGTTGCGATGTTGCAATTTAGCTATGAACATTACTTCATTATTGAACTCCTCTGAACCTTGACCAGAAAATTCTGACAGCCTTTTCACTGCTATCTGTCTTCCATCTGGTAGAATTCCCTGATAAAAGTTTGGGATAAAAAAAATCATAGAAATAGATGGAAGCAATAAAGAATATATTTCACAAATTCAAATAATGAAAACCTTGTAAACAGAGCCAAATCCACCTTCCCCCAATTTAGCTGCTTCTGAAAAGGTATCAGTGCTACGTAGAATTGTGATTAATGGGACTATAGGCAGGTCAGTATTCAACATTTCCTCGGTTGGAATTTTATGAAATGATGATCGCCGAATTCCATCTACAAAGACAAGTGTCTGAGTCTCTTATTTTGAACAAATAGCCATATTTTGAGTAGGAGAAATAAGCTATAACACAAATTATGGCGTGCGTAATTGCAGGAAATTATCTTTTCTACCTCTTCTTCTGTACAAGAATAAATATACACCCAAACATAGTAGGGTTGTTGATCCCATCACAGAAGCTGATGATCAAGATTTTTTACCTCTTATTACCTCCATGTTTATCTGCAAAAAAATAAAAAAAAAAAAAAAACCTATTTTTTAAACAAAACAAAAAAATTCCAAAAGTACTGTTATCATATTCGGATTCACCTGTTTCCGGATTTGACACAGGAATTGAAGAAGTTTGGTCGTTAGGAAGGTAGAACATATAGTCATCATACTTTATGATACAAGTTACAGACCAAATGAACCATCCTAATTTTTGTTCGCAAAATTTGGGAACCTCTGCTAACATTGCCTCCAAACACTCTCTGCAACCATCATTTGTGACATCTTTAGTGCATTGCGCCAAGCCATACCTTGATTGAGTGAAACTCAAATTGAAGCCATCCATGTAGTACAACATGCTGGTTTCCATTTTTGCTTTTCTGATTAAGCTTCTCATAAAATCCTCACCTTTCTTGGTCTCTTCCTTGTTTGAAATGTTTTTTGATCCAACAGCATGGCATGTCGGGTGTGTAAGAATTTTTCCAAAGAAGTTTTCATTTGAGTACCTCAGAATGCAGAAATCATACCACACCATAGCAGACACCTTATTGGGGCAGTGCTGTGGAATTTCTCTGGCAGCATTAGAGACACAGAATTGACAAAAGTTTCCAACCACGTCACCACGGCAATTGTAGAGGCCATACACAGTGTTGTTGTTTCCTATGGTGGTGTAGTTATAACCTTCGCTTGTGGCTGCATCTGAGGACATCCATAAGAGGATTCTCTCAAGATTGGTTTTGTATGCAGTGGTGAGAGGTTGTTGGGTGGTGTTTTGACAGTAACTTCCCACAAAAATGGGTGTTTGTGCCATCGTAACATTGTACCAAGTAATGCATTTGATTAGACCAACTAATGCATTTGACCATGTCTATTCTGATCAAATAGTATTACCCTCTTATCTGCAATATGTGGAAACTTTCTCCGAAGAAATTAACACGGTTAATTCTTTTTTTTTTTCAAACGGAATACTTTATAGTCAAAATTTGGTTTATGAAAACCGAGTTCCAAACTTCATTCTTGCAACAATATATCAAAAAGAGAAAAAAAAAATTGAGGATATCACCATAAGCACAATTAAATAGAGATTCACTTTGAGCTATTTTGAGGCACATGCATGGATCCTAGAGCCACATGCACCTGAAGACGCTAAAATGATTCTAAAATAGAGCAAAAAGTGAATTTACCCTGTTTTTAATTTTGATCGTGGACATATATGTAGAGTTATTTGTTTCTGACCGTCAAATAGATGAGTGGTGGAGTATGAAAGCTAGATAAAAGGTAAATAAACTTTTAGATAAATGTCTAGAGAGATAATGGTTTTTATAAAACAAACTTCATTAATAAAAATTTTATTTATAGTTTGACAGTTTATCCATAGAATAATTGAGTGTCATCTTTAAAATCATCACTATTCTTAAACTATTTTCTAGGTTCTTACATAAGGGTTGAATTACTAAATAATCTCTATTCATAAGAGTCTCTTACTTCAACCCACTACCTTTGGACTTGAGTCCCTTACAGTAAATTGATAAGATCGAATATATCACGCGTGATCTGAGTCTGCTATGCTTTGTTGAGTTGCCTTATTTCTTCTTTTCATGATTGAGTGGGCACGTTATCATGTCATGGCTGAAATTATGTAAGATGTAGGACCACTGTGCTTTTTTCACTCTTCAGTTAGCTACCCAAATTGACTAGATGTAATAAAGTTGTTAGATATTATATTTCATAGTTTTGCAAATATATAATTTTCATCTCGATAAGATTGTAATTGTAAATTTAATTGTACAGTTTTCTACAATTAAACAGCTACAGCTTCCTGTCCATTATTACCTTTTGTTAAAGTAAAGCCAATTTCAACAAAATACTCACTCATTATTACCTTTTGTTATTCCTTCATCCATCTAACTAAGCTGCACTTCTATCCTTTCTTCTCTTTGATTTGGTCGCCTCCTTTCCAACCATGCCAGTCCTTGAAACATTTGGTGGTGCTCTTTTTGGTGTTGTTCTTCAAGTGGTACTTGACAAGCTGGATTCTCATCAGGTTCTGGATTACTTTCATGGGAGAAAGCTCGATGAGAAGCTGCTGAAAAATCTGAGGAGGAAGTTGGTATCCATCAATGCTGTAGTTGATGATGCAGAACTAAAGCAGTTCACTGATGAATATGTTAAAGCGTGGCTTGGTGAGACCAGAGACGTGTTGTTTGATGCAGAGGATCTGCTGGATGAAATAGACTATGAATTCTCCAAAAGTGCATCAGAACTTGAATACCGGAGCAGTGCTATCAAGGTAAGCAGTCTTGAATCCAAGCTGAAAGAAGTTCTAGACGACCTTGAATTTCTTTTAAGCCAAAAGAATTATCTAGGTTTGGAAAATGCTAGTGTTAGATCTGAATTGAGTAATGAAGTGTTACAGAGAAAAAATGAATCCTCATCGTCGGTGGCTGAAGATGTTATTTATGGCAGGGATGACGACAAAGAAATTATCCTTAATTGGCTGACCTCAGACACTAACAATCATAACCATTTGCCAATACTTTCTATTGTGGGTATGGGCGGGGTGGGTAAGACCACACTTGCTCAACATGTATACAATGACCCAAAGATCAAGGAAGCTAAATTTGACGAAAAAGCTTGGGTTTGCGTTTCGGATGAATTTGATGTTTTTACAATATCCAAAGCAATTATCGAGGCTTTGTCTAAATCAAAATACGATACAGGAGACTTAGAAATGGTTCATGGAAAATTGAAAGAAAAGTTGTCAGGAAGAAAGTTTCTTCTAGTTCTGGATGATGTTTGGATCGTAGACCCAAACCAGTGGAAAGCATTGCAAACTCCTCTTACGTGTGGAGCTAAGGGAAGTAAAATTCTTGTCACAACACGCGGTAACGTAGTTGCTTCTATCCTGCAGTCAGATTACATACACCAACTAAAGCAATTAAATGAAGATCACAGTTGGCAAGCTTTTGGTAAACATGCATTCAAAGATGGAAACTCTAACTTGAATTCTGAGTTGAAGGAGATTGGCAAGAAGATAGTTGGAAAGTGCGCAGGATTGCCTCTAGCCCTTCAAATGGTAGGATGTCTTTTACAGTCAAAGTCATCTGTTTCAGAGTGGGAAGGTGTATTGAGAAGCAACATATGGGACTTAACGATAGAAGAAGATAGCACAATCTTTCCCGTTTTGTTGCTGAGCTATTACCATCTTCCTTCCCATCTCAAGAGATGTTTTGTTTATTGTGCATTGTTCCCCAAAAACTATGAGTTTGATAAGGAGAGCTTAATTCTCTTGTGGATGGCTCAAAATTTTCTACAGTACTCTCACCAAAGTCAGTCTCCAGAAGAAGTAGGTGAACAGTACTTCAATGATCTGTTATCAAGGTCATTCTTTCAACAAATAATTAGGTACAACAAAACATATTTTGTCATTCACGACCTTCTCAATGATTTAGCAATATATATGTCTGGTGAAATGTGCTACAGATTAGGTGTTGATAGAGTAGAAACACTATCAAAGAAAACCCGTCACTTTTTAATTGTAAGAGGTTCTAAATATTCTACGAATTTACATGATGCTAAAGGGTTACGGACATTTATATCTTGTCGGTGGCACCGTTATATGTCAATACAAGAGGTTATCTCTAACTTTAAGTCATTACGAGTCTTATCATTGCATCTGTGTTTTGAGGTGCCTGACACTATTGGCGATCTTATACATCTCCGTATATTAGACCTTTCACATACGTACATAGAGAGACTTCCCGACTCAATATGTTCACTCCGTAACTTGCAAGTGTTGAAGCTGAACGATTGTACCTGTTTGAAGGAGTTGCCCTCGACTTTGCATGAGCTCACCGATTTGTGCCGCCTTGAACTTATGGAAACTACTTTAACAAAGGCTCCACTGCTTTTAGGAAAGTTGAACAATCTTCAAATATGGATGAATAGTTTTGATTTCAGTATTCAAGAACTAGGAGAACTTGATCTTCATGGAGAGCTGTCAATTAAAAATCTTGAAAATATCCTAAATCCCGGTGATGCATTGGCAGTGGATTTCAAGAATAAAACACATCTCGTGAGGCTACATTTAGAATGGAATTTAATGCAAAACAATGAGGATTTAACGAAAGAAAGAGAAGTACTTGAAAATCTGCAACCTTCTAGCCATTTGAAGGAGTTGTCAATGGATGGCTATAGTGGCACACAATTTCCCCATTGGTTATCTGATAATTCTCTATCGAATGTGGTGTCCTTAACCTTGAAGCGCTGTAAACAATGTCTGTGGTTGCCTTCCCTTGGACTTTTGACGTTTCTAAAGCACTTGACAATTGACGGCCTTGATTTGATAGGAAGGATAGATGCTGATTTCTATGCAAATAGCTCTTCTGCATTTGCATCCTTGGAAACATTGAGCTTTACTGATATGAAGGAATGGGAAGAATGGCAATGCATGACGGGTGCTTTTCCGAATCTTCAAAGTCTTACGGTGAAGAATTGTCCCAAGCTGAGAGGGAACTTGCCAGAGCAAATTTCTCATTTAAAGGAGCTAACTATTGAACAATGCCAACAACTTGTGGCTTCAATTCAAGATGTGAAGATGGAGCAATCTTCAGTTGATGGAGCAATCTTCAATTCAACAACTTGTCCTGGGATGACTATTCCCATAAACCAAACCTACCATTTCCTTCTAGAATTGTGTATCATTCATGGCTGTGACTCTCTCACGACCTTCCCTCTAGATTTGTTCCCGAAACTGTGCAAGCTCGAGTTGGGCGAGTGTCGTAACCTACAAATGATATCGCAGGAGCACCCTCATAGTCATTTGAAGTTTCTGAAAATTGAAAAATGCTATGAATTTGAATCATTTCCCAATGAAGGATTATTTGCACCTGAGCTAAAGAGATTTCAGATTTTGGGATTGGAGAAATTGAAATCAATGCCCAAACGAATGTCTGCCTTACTTCCGTCTCTTCATGACATGTTGATATCTAACTGTCCAGAAGTAGAGTTGTCTGACAGAAGTTTGCCATCAAATCTAAAATGCATGAGTCTCTGGAGTTGCTCCAAACTTGTTGCCTCACTAAAGGGGGCATGGGGAACTGAACCTTCCCTAGGATCCTTGTATATTCGTGAAGTGGATGCGGAGTGTTTTCCAGGAGAAGGTTTGCTCCCACACTCTCTTACTCAGCTACTCATATATGATTGTCCAAATCTTAAGAAACTAGACTACAAGGGTCTCTGTCATCTTTCCTCTCTTGAGAAATTGGAACTTAGTAATTGTCCTATACTCCTATCCTTGCCAGAGGAGGGTCTGCCCAAATCCATTTCAGAACTCAAAATTGAAGACTGTCCATTGCTCAGACAGCGCTGCAAGAAAGAAGAAGGTGAAGACTGGGAAAAGATTGCTCACATTAAATCTATATGGGTTGACGGAGAACTAGTAAACATAAAAAGACGAAGCAAAAGTTGAAAATTACTAAAGCACCAATTCCCATATGCCTACATTGTCATCAGGTGCCCATTCTCCACATTGTCTTTGAAGCATTTCAAATACGATCTTGTTTAGTGCAATTATTTTAGTCTCGAGTTCATCACTTTCTTCATGCATCAACTTTTGGTCTTTCTAATGTCTTGTTATCGATATTCTCTTTTGAATTTGGATGACAATGCTTTTTGTTTCATTTTCTTTAGATTTCCAATTTCAGGTTGTTCAGACTACTGTTATTTTTTGAACCTTCCCTAGTTCCCACTGCTATTTTCATTCCCTAGTTGCTTTTGGTTTATTAATTTTTCAATTCTTTCTGCGTTCAGTAAATTATTCTAAAATGTAGGCTTTACATCAGTTTTTTCTTGACTTTATGCTCCATACTTGTTCAAGTACTCTGAATTTTTACTATAAACGATGATTGGTGCGTGAAAGCCTTTTTTCTGTTTTTAAACATATATACTTATATATTAATTATTATTAATAAGTACTGTGAGTTTTCTTTTCCATTGTCTGCTTGTGACAATAAGAAAGGAATAAGTAGATATTACTGTGTTGTATTTTTGTTTATTATCTTAATTTAAGGAAAATACAGGGACAATATTATCTTCTATTACGACATATCTTTATTTGTGGCGAGTAGCAAGAAGAGAAGCCATAAACGTCTCATCTTATGTTTTTATAGGTCATATCTTTTTCAATATTAAATTTAAATCGGCCACAAGTCTTCAAGAAGTAAGTGTTTGATGTGAAAGAAAGGTTCGAAATTCAAAATTTGTTTGGAGTTATTTCAAGGGACGTTAAATTTAGTGTGTAAACATCTTCTTTCTTATTTTCAACAAAGTCTTCATCTCATATGGAGATAATAATGTTTCTTCATCTTGTGGCTCCTCATAACACTTTTGTACAAGTTTCCAAGCACCTTGAAAGCCAAGTAGATGATGGCATAAGCCGTAGTCATGGTCAAGCACATTCAAAAAGAGTTAGAGGAACCTATGAAAGGTGAAGCAAAACTCTTTTTTATTAGGCCATTTTGAAGTATCTCTAGTAGATTCGAAATATTTAGACCTTGTATTAAGGGTCATGTGATGTAGAATTTCTTTTAGGCCTTGTATTAAGGGCCAAGTAGTATAGGATTTTTGAACAATCTTGTTTAAGTTGTGGGGCGATATTTGCTCCTAGCTTAAGCTAATCTTAGGTGATTAATTTTGTAATCCAAGCTTGGTGGAGAGACATGGTGGCCACATGGCAAGCTTTTACTGCAGAGCTTTCTTACAAAGGTATTAGCCACATGGCAAATTCTTAGTGGAGAGTTTTCTTACGAAGGTAGTGACCATGTATCACTTTCATTGTGAAGAAGTTTTGCTAAAGTGTGTTTCGACATGGCACTCTATGAGTGAAGATTCTTTCTAAAAGTTAGAGTGCGACATGTCATACTCTCCTTCACCAAGATGGGATTCTTAGGGTTTGGTACAAGGTAGCGTTTTTAGGGTTTTTGGTCTACTTTGGAGACACCTTACTCTATAAACAGAGGTGTCTCCCTCCATGTATTTTCGCCTATGAATTGAGTAATGCTATGTTGCCAAAATTGTGTCATACTACTCATTTAGGTCACCAAAAGGCTAGAACATCCATGTGATCTCCTCTAGCCACCCTCCTTTTGAGTTGGCCCAACTTCTTTTGAGAATACTCTAAACACCACCATAGTCTCTCCCCTTGCTTGAGTCGTATATCTAGGTGGAGGAGTCACCATCTCACCATCCCAAACACCATAAAATCGAGACACTCACCACCCTTTTCCATAGCTTATGCACTACCATCCTGGTTGAAGGTCTCCATCTTGGCTTAAGTAATATAGCTTGGAAGGAGCTCCTTCATCAGTAGCACTTTCATATGAAGACACCATTTTTCATAATTTTCTTTCGTAAGGCAAGGAAGTCAAAAGATAGTGTACTTACTGCTTGTCATCTCTCAACTCTACTTCTTTCTTTCAACTCTTAGATCAAACCTAGCTCTTAATACCACTTTGTTAGAGGAAGGTGAGAAGTACAAAAGAGAACTCAAATTTTCTTGCTTGAAAATGACAAATACAATGGAATATTTATAGGTGTTTCATGGAGAGATCTAAACTCTCTTGTAAAGTTTCTCTAATGAAACTCTACTATAAAATCTTCTAAACCGTAGAATTATAAATTTTCTAGATTTTGTAGACTTAGAGAAACTCAAGAGTAATTGTTGATATTTTTGTATTTCAAATTATAATAATAATTTCACTCCAATTACGAGCTGAGAAAAGACTTGTCAGAGAGATTGTAGTTCCTTATGCTTCGGCGCCCAATATGGCTTCATCTTCTTGTTACTTCAAAAGAGGGATTTTAATGACAAGTGGCAGAGAGTTCTCTAGTGACAAATTGCATTGTGAACGAAGCATGAAGAAGGCGAGGAATTTCAAATTGTCTCTTTTTGTAAAAGATAAAAAATATCAAAACATCAACAATTGTGGCGGTTAAAATAATCTAACACAAATTATATCTTTTCTAATAGTTTCATTAAATTAGAAAATATAAACCGCTAATAAAAATTAATATTTGTACTGATTATGACAACTTTTTTGTTATAAAAATAACATGATACATGTCAAGTGATTGGTGAAGGACACAAATCTACATGTATATGTTTCAGATATATCCGTGCAAAGACGTTAATGAATATGTCATTTAATTGATATATTACAACTTTTAAGATTAAATTTCGCAGCAAGACATTTTATTAATTTAATCACTTATCCTATTATTTTGAGTCCCTTTAAAGTAAGGTAATTTAAGTTCTGAGCAACTAAGAAAGCATATAATGTATATTTCACATTAATATATAGTCTGAAGAAATTAGTTGGCCATTAAATCTTGAAGTAAAGCCATCTGTTGGTTCGTCTTTACCTCATCTACGATATAAACACGAAATTAAATAAAGCTCTGGAATTAATTAATTAACTTTTATGATATACAATATAGAAGAGAAAAATACTAGCACTTTAAATTATATCCTATTTAAATATTAATGTAACTTTAACTCTAATAGCAGCATATAATTAGGAACGTTAATTTTTGTATAGCTAACCACTTTATTTATTTGATACATTTAATATCATTAACATAATTTTCTAAACAAAGTTGAAATAGAAAATATAAAAGTAGACATAATAATGAACTGATTTAACCCTATCTACATAGAAAAATATTAGGAATGGTCAGACCAAGTAAATAAATAAAAACAGAAATTTAAAATTGATAAAATTATAAAATGTCGTGGTTTTCTATTATACAGTTTCAAAATTGAAAGGGGAAGTGGACCTATTTAATAATCATGATGTAACAGGTAACTACCGAAATAGACTACTTAGAAATTTCGTTGGAGTAAAAAAAAAAACTAAGTAAAGTAAAGTTGATATGCTCCAACAAAATATTCACTCATTGTCTTTTGTTAGTCCCTCATTCGCTGCACTTACGATTTTCACAATCCTTTCATCTCTTTGATTTCGCCACTTCCTTTCCAACCATGCCGGTCCTAGAAACACTTGGTGGTGCTCTTTTTGGTGTTGTTCTTCAGCTGCTATTTGACAAGCTGGATTCACATCAAGTTCTGGGCTACTTCCGCCAGAGGGATCTCGATGAAAAGTTGCTGAAGAAGTTGAAGAGGAAGTTGATGGACGTTAATGCTGTGATTGATGATGCAGAACAAAAGCAGTTCAGTAATTCATTGGTCAAAGAATGGCTTGATGAGGTTAGAGATGCCTTATATGATGCAGAGGATCTGTTGGAGCAAATAAATTATGAATTCTCCAAAACTGAGTTGAAGGTTGACTTCAAGACCACTCCTAGCAAGGTACGCAGTTTTGAATCCAAGATGAAAGACGTCCTAGACGATCTAGAATCTATTTTGAACCAAAAGATTGTTTAAGATTTCAAAATTTCTAGTGGTGTTAGAACTGGGTTGGGTAATGAAGTGTCAGAGAAAAAAGTTGAATCAACATCGTTGGTGGCTGAAGAGATTATATATGGTAGAGACGAGGACAAAGAAATGATCTTTAGTTGGATGATGACATCTAACACCAATGATAATAAGTTGTCAATATGTTCTATTGTGGGTATGGGTGGGATGGGTAAAACCACACTTGCACAACATGTATTCAATGACCCAAAGATTGAGGAAGTTGGATTTGATGAAAAGGCTTGGGTTTGCGTTTCTGATGAATTTGATGTTTTGAAAATATCAAAAGCAATTTTTGAGGCTTTCAATAAATCAAAAGATGATAGTGAAAACTTAGAAATGGTTCATGGAAAATTGAAAGAAAAGTTAACAGGAAGGAAGTTTTTCCTCGTTCTGGATGATGTCTGGAACGAAGACCAACACCTGTGGAAATCATTACAAACTCCTCTTAAATATGGGGCTATGGGAAGTAAAATTCTTGTCACGACTCGCAATAGCAATGTTGCTTCTATCATGGAGTCAAGCAAAATACACCAACTAGAGCAATTACGAGAAGATCACAGCTGGCAAGTTTTTGCTAAACATTCAGTGAAAGATAATAGTTCTACGTTGAATTCTGAGTTGAAGGAGATTGGCATGAAGATTGTTGAAAAGTGCAAAAGATTACCTCTAGCCCTTGAAACGGTAGGATCTCTTTTACACTCAAAGTCATCTGTTTCAGATTGGGAAGGTGTATTGAGAAGCAACATATGGGACTTACCCATAAAAGAGAGTAAAATCATCCCTGCTTTGCTGTTGAGCTATTTTCATCTCCCTTCTCATCTCAAGAGATGTTTCGCTTATTGTGCGTTGTTCCCCAAAGGCCATGAATTTGACAAGGAGAGCTTAATTCTGTTATGGATGGCTCAAAATTTTCTACATTGCTCTCAGCAAAGTAAGTCTCAAGAAGAAGTAGGTGAACAATACTTCAACGATCTGTTATCAAGGTCGTTCTTTCAAAAGTCAATTATTTATAACGAAAGATTTTTTATCATGCACGACCTTCTCAATGATTTGGCCAAACATGTTTCTGGTGAAGTATGTTTCAGGTTGGGAGTTGATAAGGAACAACGAATACCAAAGACAACCCGTCACTTTTCAACTAAGGAGAGTCCTGTTATATATCATGAGTTTAAGAGTTTATGCGAGGCTAAAGGACTACGAACATTTCTGTCCATAAACGGGGGTATTGGGATGTCAATGCAAGAGTTAATCTCCAACTTTAAGTTCTTAAGAAACTTATCTGTGTCTTACACACATGATACAGAAGAGGTGCATGATAGTATAGAGGTGCCTGAAAGTATAGGCAATCTTATACATCTTCATTTATTAGACCTTTCCAATTCAAACATAGAAGAGGTGCCTGACACTATAGGCGATCTGATACATCTCTGTTTATTAAATCTTTCTGCTACAAAATTAAAAGAGGTGCCTGACACTATAGGCAATCTGATACATCTTCGTTCATTAGACCTTTCTGGTACTTACATAGACAGACTACCCGTCTCAACGTGTTCGCTTTGTAACTTGCAAGTGTTGAAGCTGAATCATTGTTACCTTTTGGAGGAGTTGCCCTCGAATTTGCATGAGCTCACCGATTTGCGCCGCCTTGAACTTATGGGAACTTATTTAAGAAAGGTTCCACCACTTCTAGGAAAGTTGAAGAATCTTCAAGTATGGATGAATAGTTTTGAGTTTGGTATTCAACAACTGAGAGAACTTGATCTTCATGGAGAGCTGTCAATCACAAATCTTGAAAATATCGTGAATCCCTGTGATGCATTGGCAGCGAATTTCAAGAATAAAACACATCTTCATAGGCTACATTTAGAATGGAGAAGGAACAATGACGATTCAATAAAAGAAAGAGAAATACTTGAGAATTTGCAACCTTCTATACATTTGAAGGACTTGTCAATCCAGGGCTACAATGGCACACAATTTCCACGTTGGTTATCTGATAATTCTCTATTGAATATGGTGTCCCTAACCTTGAAACGTTGTAAATATTGTCTATGGTTGCCTTCCCTTGGACTTTTGAAATTTCTGAAGCACTTGACAATCGAAGGCCTTAATTGGATAAGGAGTATAGATGCTGATTTTTACGGGAAGAGCTCTCATGCCTTTGCATCCTTGGAAACATTGAGTTTTACTGATATGAAGGAATTGGAAGAATGGCAATGCATGAGGGGTGCTTTTCCAAGTCTGCAACGTCTTTCTGTGGAGCATTGTCCCAAACTAAAAGGGCACTTGCCAGAGCAACTTTCTCATTTAAAGGAACTAACAATTAAGTGCTGCAAACAACTTGTGGCTTCGATTCCCAGGGCGGTAGAAATTGAAGATGTGAAGATGAAGCCATCTTCAGTTGATATGATTGAGTCCCTCGTATCTGATACACCTCTTGAGTGCTTGATTATTGCTTTTTGTCCTGGCATGACTATTCCCATAAACCATTGCTACCATTCCCTTGCACAATTGGTGATCACACATGGTTGTGACTCTCTCACGACCTTCCCTCTAGAATTGTTCCCAAAACTCCGCATGCTTACATTACACACGAGTGTCGTAACCTACAAATGATATCACAGGGGCACCTGCATCGTCATTTGGAGAGTCTGACAATTCAGAACTGCTCTGAATTTGAATCATTTCCCACAGAAGGACTATTAGCACCTCAGCTACAGAGATTTTGGATTGAAGGATCGGAGAAACTGAAATCAATGCCTAAACACATGAATTCCCTCCTTCCATCTCTTAATAATCTGTCGATATTCAACTGTCCAGAAGTTGAGTTTGCTGAGGGATGTTTGCCATCAAATCTAATGGAAATGCGTCTTCAGAATTGCTCCAAACTTGTTGCTGCACTAAAGGGGGTTTGGGGAACCAATCCTTCCCTAGAAATCCTTTCTATTGGAAAAGTTGATGTGGAGTTTTTTCCGGGTGAAGGTTTGCTCCCACTCTCTCTTACTCACCTAATCATAGACAATTGTCAAAATGTTGAAAAACTAGACTACAAGGGTCTCTGTCACCTCTCTTCTCTTGAAAAATTGGATCTTTTTGATTGTCCTTTACTCCAATGCTTGCCAGAGAAGGGTTTGCCCAAGTCTATTTCAGATCTCGAAATTAGAAATTGTCCTGTGCTCAAACAGCGCTGCAAGAAACTAGAAGGTGAAGACTGGGAAAAAATTGCTCACATTAAAACCATATGGGTTGATCACGAAGATGTAAACATCAGTGACGAAGCCATGATGTATCTAGAATAGTAGTTATTTCTGAAAGAAAGATACGTGCAACTTTCTTCACGCATCAACTTTCGTGTCTTAAATGTTATGTTGTACGTGCAAAAATTTCTATTATTGATTGATACTTACTTTTGAAAGTGAATGGCAATGCTTGTATCTGGGGAAACATAGAAAATGGTGAAGGGGGAAAAATCTGAAAGTTTTGCTAAATTCAAAAATTCTTCACGCTTTTAGATGTCTATGTCCTTTCCAATTTTAACTACATGTATTTTGTGATAACTGGAGTTTTATTTTAACAGTATGAGAAATTTTCTTTTAGAAGAAAATTGTTGTTTGATTCATATTGCATGGCCTTAAAACAGTAAAAATTGATTTTATTACTGGAAAACAAATGCATTTCATTAATTTGCATGATTCCATCGACCCAAAAGCACCATATTTCTTCCATACACCATTTTCTAAGCAAATGTCCGCGCATACATTGTTAATGCAAAGCACAACATAATTAAAATTAACTTCCAATATTATAGATAAGCATATCAGAACATCTTACAAAAGTGTCTTGTACAAGCCTTGCAAAAGTTATTTTATAGGATCTAACACAAATTTTAGAACTTTTTAAAAAAGAGATCAAATCAAAACCTAATTGATTATTTAGAAAGATAATTGACTGAAAGAAAAACATTACTTTGGAATATATTGTGTTGACAATAATCAATTATCGTCATGATGATAATCAATTATTACACAGTATAATCTATTAAAATATTCTTGAAATATTTTATAAATCTTTTGAAAAAAAAAATTCAAATCTTTTGAGGTGGTATATATAAGTTTTATTTTTATTTTTCCTGAACTTAAATTCACACCTTTTCTAGCACACACATAATACAAGATCGATAATATCATGTCCACTATTTTCAAAACGATCTAGCTAGAAAAAGTCGTTTTCTCAGTCAAAATTTCGTAATTGTTTATGCATCTATTTTATATTGTACTGGGTTGAGTATAAGTTAGATGTTACGAAAATATGTTATGATGTTGTCTTGATTTGGAATTTTAAAAGAAATAGTAGCATGACGGAGTATACCGCTGAGCGGTTTGGAATTTTGATGAACGGATTATGAGAAATTGAAGAAGAAAAGGACTAAAACTTACCTCAACCATTGTTTTCACACCCCCTTTTATTTTATGTTCATAGGTTACAATTTGTTGTCTCTTTCTAGTTTCATTTTGTGCTGTTTTTCAATGTTTTAGAATGTTCTTCGTGTTTTTTAAAGCTAATATTATCATGTTTTAACCCTCGGTTGATTGATTTTAAGTTTGTTTGATTTCTTATAAATTTAAATTTAAATTTTTATAAAACAATTTACAATCTTTATAAAAATATTATTTTCTAAAAATGTCTCTTTCCAACAAGTTTTCACACTTTATGAATAAATTCAATTATATATATATATATATATATATATATATATATATATATATTAAAAGAAAAAAAAAACGTATTAAGGCTTTAACTTTTATCCTCCTCACACAAATTCCGTCATTATTTTAATATAATAAGGAATTTTGGTTTTAGTATATGTAAGATATTTATTGATTTGTTATTTTTATAATATGTTGAACCTTGCTAAATAAATTTTAGCTAGCTCGAGAAATATAAAAGACGAAAGAATCATGACGGATTCAACACTGTCACTGTATAAATAAAAAGAATAACTAAAACGAAGAAAGAAGAAATTGTAATTAAGTTGAGAAAAACAAAAATGTAAAATAGAGATTGAAACTTCAATTCGTGTAAAGAGTCAACAAGAGCTATTGATTGAAGTTAAGCCATTGTGAAGAAAATATAGAAGTTTCTTGGGTTTCTTTATTCATAAAGAAAGAAAGCCACCGAAATAGACTAATTCACTAAAGGAAAATGATATTTTGTCATTATGATTCACTAAAGTATGTGGAAATTTCGTTCAAGTACAACAAAAAAGCAACTAAAGCTATACGGTCCACATGTTATCAAAGCCACGTTGTACTGTCGGAAACAATCAACAGCTGCTGCTTCCTCGCCGTCACTCCTTTACTGAAGTAAGCACTTCAAATTTTCACAATCCTTTCTTTTCTTTGATTTGGCCACTTTCCTTCCAATCATGCCAGTCCTTGAAACTCTTGGTGGTGCTCTTTTTGGTGCTGTTCTTCAAGTTCTATTTGCCAAGGTGGATTCTCATCAAGTTCTGGGCTACTTTCGTGGGAGAGATCTCGATGAGAAGCTGCTGAAAGAGTTGAAGTGGAAGTTGATGGACGTCAATGCCGTGATTGATGATGCAGAACAAAAGCAGTTTAGTAATTCATTGGTCAAAGAATGGGTTGATGAGGTTAGGGACGCGTTGTATGATGCAGAGGATCTGTTGGAGCAAATAGATTATGAATTCTCCAAAACTGAGTTGAAAGCTGACTTCCAGACCAGTGCTAGCAAGGTACGCAGTTTTGAATCTGAGATGGAAAAAGTCCTAGAGAAACTAGAATCTCTTTGGAAAAGAAAGATTGTTCAAGATTTCGAAGTTTCCAGTGGTGTTAGATCTGGGTTGGGTAACAAATTGTGGGAGAAAAAAGTTGAATCAACATCGTTGGTCGCTGAAGAGGTTATCTATGGAAGAGATGAGGACAAAGAAATGATATTTAGTTGGCTGACATCTAACCCCAATGATAATAAGCTGTCAATACTTTCTATAGTGGGTATGGGTGGGATGGGTAAGACCACACTAGCTCAACATATATTTAATGACCCAAAGATTAAGGAAGCTCGATTTGATGAAAAGGTTTGGGTTTGGGTTTCTGATGATTTTGATGTTTTGAAAGTATCAAAAGCAATTATTAGGGCTTTCACTAAATCAAAAGATGATAGTGAAGACCTGGAAATGGTTCATGGAAAATTGAAAGAAAAGTTGACTGGAAGGAAGTTTCTCCTCGTTCTGGATGATGTCTGGAACGAAGACAGAGACCAATGGAAATCATTGCAAACTCCTCTTAAGTATGGGGCTAAGGGAAGTAAAATTCTTGTCACAACACGCAGTAGCAAAGTAGCTTCTACCATGGAGTCAAACACTATACACCAACTAAAGCAATTACGAGAAAATCACAGTTGGAAAGTTTTTGCTAAACATGCAGTGCAAGATGATAACTCTAAGTTGAATTCTAAGATGAAGGAGATTGGCATGAAGATAGTTGAAAAGTGCAAAGGATTGCCTCTAGCCCTTGAAACGGTAGGATCTCTTTTACACTCAAAGTCAACTGTTTCAGATTGGGAAGGTGTATTGAGAAGCAACATATGGTATAGTAAAATCATTCCCACTTTGTTGTTGAGCTATTACCATCTCCCTTCTCATCTCAAGAGATGTTTCGCTTATTGTGCGTTATTCCCCAAAAACTATGAGTTTGAGAAGGAGAGCTTAATTCTGCTATGGATGGCTCAAAATTTTCTACATTGCTCTCAACAAAGTAAGTCTCATGAAGTAGGTGAACAATACTTCAATGATCTGTTATCAAGGTCATTCTTTCAACAATCAATTATATCCGATGAAACACGTTTTGTCATGCACGACTTTGTTAATGATTTGGCCAAATATGTTTCTGGTGAAGTGTGTTTCAGGTTGGGAGTTGATAAAGCAGAACGAGTACCAAAGACAACCCGTCATTTTTCAACTATGGAGGATCCTTTTGAATATCGTGAGTTTAGGAGTTTATCCGATGCTAAAGGGCTACGGACATTTTTGACCATACATGGGTATTGTAGGATGTCAATACAAGATTTGATCTCCAACTTTAAGTTCTTGCGAGTCTTATCTTTGTCTTTCTGTCGTAACATAGAAGAGGTGCCTGACACTGTCGACAATCTTATACATCTTCGTTTATTAGACCTCTCAGGTACCAAAATAGAGAGACTTCCTGACACAACGTGCTCACTCTGTAACTTGAAAGTGTTAAAGCTGAACAATTGTTTATATTTGGGAGAGTTGCCATCGACCTTGCATGAACTCACCAATTTGCGCCTCCTTGAACTTATGGGAACTACTTTAAGAAAGGTTCCACTGCTTTTAGGAGAATTGAAGAATCTTCAACTATGGATGGGTAGTTTTGAGGTTGGCAACATTGTTAGTGAGTTCAACATTCAACAGCTAGAAGAACTTGATCTTCATGGAGAGCTCTCAATTAAAAATATTGAAAATATTGTGAATCCCTGTGATGCCTTGGCAGCGGATTTGAAGAATAAAACACATCTTGTAGGGCTACATTTAGAGCGGGATTTGAAGCGGAACATTGACGATTCAATAAAAGAAAGAGAAGTACTTGAGAATCTGCAACCTTCCAAACATTTGGAGAAGTTGAAAATCGATGGCTATTGTGGTACAGAATTTCCCAATTGGTTATCTGATAATTCCCTGTCGAATGTTGTGTCCTTAGTCTTGATGCGTTGTAAACATTGCCTATGGTTGCCTTCCCTTGGACTTTTTACATTTCTTAAGGACTTGACAATTGACGGCCTTGATTCAATAGGAAGGATAGATGCTGATTTTTATGGGAATAGTGGTTCTGTATTTGCATGCTTGGAAACATTGAGCTTTACTGATATGAAGGAATGGGAAGAATGGCATTGCATACCAGGTGCTTTTCCAAATCTTCAAAGACTTACTGTGAAGAATTGCCCCAAGCTGAAAGGGCACTTGCCAGAGCAACTTTCTCATTTAATGGAACTAACTATTAAGCATTGCGACCAACTTGTGGGTTGGATTCCAAGGGCTGTAGAAATTGAAGATGTGAAGATGGAGCCATCATCAGTTGATATGATTGGGTCAGGCTTATCTGATACACCTCTTGAATACTTGATTATTACTTCTTGTCCGAGCATGAATATTCCCATAAACCATTGCTACCATTTCCTTGTAGAATTGGAGATCAGACATGGCTGTGACTCTCTCAAGACCTTCCCTCTAGATTTGTTCCCAAAACTCCGCAAGCTTATATTAGAAGAGTGTTGTAACCTACAAGTTATACCGCAGGAGCATCCTCATAGTCATTTGAAGCTTTTGGAAATTATAAAATGCTCTGAATTTGAATCATTTTCCAATGAAGGACTATTTGCACCTCAGCTAGAGTCATTTCGGATTGTGGGATTGGAGAAATTGAAATCAATGCCTAAACGCATGTCTTCCCTACTTCCATCACTTAATAACTTGTTCATATTTGACTGTCCAGAAGTGGAGTTTTCTGAGGGATGTTTGCCATCAAATCTAAATGTAATGTTTCTCTTGAATTGCTTCAAACTTGTTGCCTCACTAAAGGGGGCTTGGGGAACCAACCCTTCCCTAAAATCCTTGTATATTCATAAGGTGGATTTGGAGTGTTTTCCGGATGAAGGTTTGCTCCCAACCTCTCTTACTAAGCTAAGCATAGATAATTGTCCAAATCTTAAGAAACTGGACTACAGGGGTCTCTGTCACCTCTCCTCTCTTCAGAGATTGAGTCTTTATAATTGTCCAATACTCCAATGCTTGCCAGAGGAGGGCCTGCCCGAATCCATTTCAGAACTCGAAATTAAAGACTGTCCTTTGCTCAAATAGCCCTGCAAGAAACAAGAAGGTGAAGACCGAGAAAAAAATTGCTTACTTTAAAACCATATGGATTGATAACGAAAGTAAACATAAAAGACGAAGTAGAAGTTGAAAAATACTAAAGCACCGATTCTCATAAGCTTACATTGTCGACAGGTACCAATTCTCCACATTGTCTTTGAAGCATTTGAAATACGATCTTGTCTAGTGCAAATATTTTAGTCTCGAGTTCACCACTTTTTTCATACGCAATAACTGTTTGTCTTTTTAATGTCTTATTGTAGATATTCTCTTTTGAAGTTGGATGAGGATGCTTATGTTTAGTACATTCTTAAAGTCTTACAATCTGCATTGCTGTCATCTAATTACTGAACACTGTTTCTATGGAATTAGCTTGGAAGAGTAGCCAATCAAGAGCATTCAAGATTTTAAAATTGTTTGGACATAAGAGATCGTGGGATTTAAACTCACACTTGAATTCTTAACACAAGACCCACCATCTTGGTGAAAATCTATGTTGTCATGGACACTAACATGCTACAGCAAGTTGATCATGTTGTTCACGATTAAGGGAGGTGACGCTAATGATGTTGTTATGAGCATCTTCGGTTCGGTTGTTGAATTTTAATGGTGGAGCAGACCCATCCACGAAGTGCATGAATAAGTTAGAAACAAATTTTGTTATTTTTTTAGTTTTTAGTTTTCACAGAGTTTTACATAATTCTGTATGTATTCTATTGACTATCAAATCCAATAAAAATAAGATTTACCAAAACTAAGATAAAAAGGGATTCTTGATGTAAAGCAGCGGAAGAAGAAGACATGAAAAAAGAGAAAAAAAAAGAAGAGAACATCTTTATATAGCAAGAAGAAACTCTATATACTGAAAGAAGAGATAAAACCACCGTTTAGACAGAACAACAGCATGAGTATGCAGAAACAGAGTATACAGTTACACTAATCACGTAACATGAGTCATAAGATTCTAATAACTATGTTCCTGCTATTAAGCTTTGTTGGACCATTTTCTCATTAAAATTTAATTTTAAGCAGTAATTTACCAATAAATCAGGACCATTTTGTCGTTAAGCTATAATATCATTCAGGAATGAATTTGTATTTTTCACAGATTCGGGCACTAAAACGGAAAAAAAAAATTCGTTTTTTAAAAGACTAAATTGATTGAAAATAAAGGACCAAATTGATGATTTACCAGCAAGAAAAAAAATAAAGGGATAGAATAGAACAATGAATGGAATAAAAATGAAATTATTAGAAATATTATGTTAGAAAGGATATTTTGGGTCTTTTCAATTTAGTATTTTATATTACACAGGGCTAACAATAAGCAAATTGTACAAAACTCTTTGGCATTCTCTCCTTCACACTTCACCGCTCCCCAGCAACCCCACTTCTCCGGTGAGTGCATCTGCATTTTTCATTTTTCTTTATCTTTTATTTTTGTTTCATTTTCTTTAGATTTTCAATTTCTGGTTGTTCTGACTACTGTTATTTTTTATACCTTCCCTAGTTCACACTGCTATTTTGATTCCCTAGTTGCTTTGGGTTTATTAATTTTTCAATTCTTTTTGGCGTTCAGTAAATTATTCTAAAATGTAGGCTTTACATTAGTGTTTTCTTGACTTTATGCTCCATATTTGTTAAAGTACTAAGAGTTTTTACTATAAACGATGATTGATGCGTGAAAGCCTTTTTCCTGTTTTTAAACATATATACTTATATATTAATTATTATTATTATTATTATTAAGTACTGTGAGTTTTCTTTTCCATTTTCTTTATTTTTAATGTTTTTTTGTTATTTTATTTTTGGATTTTATTTAATATTTTAGGTTTTATTTAATAAAAGTAGAAAAGATAAATGTTTGAGTTATACTCTGCAAATAATCACAAATCTCAACGATTTTGGAAAATTACCACCAGAATAAGTAACATATTGGATAATCAAACACTACTAAAAATTCTCATATTACATGAAATTTTTCTTGCAAATTTGTTAAAAAAATTACAAGAAAAAACTTTTTTCTACTATTTTTTCTAATAATCTTAATTGGCAAGTAATTCTTTCGTGGATAATTATTTCCTACAAAATTATAAAATTGACAAGTATTTCCTATAAAATTTGATGTGAAAAGTGTTTAATACAAAATATTTTGCAAAAAAATTTGCAGCAAATTCCTGCAATTTTTTTTTCATAACAAAATTTATAAGTATTTTCTACAAAAATAATTTCAAAACAAAATTGACATAAAATATGAGTTTTTTTAGTAGTGAAAAATTATCAACAACATCAATTATCCACAAAGTTAGTTACTCAATTACAAGTCAATCGTATTAAAGAGTAATTCGAAAATATGAAGTTTTAAAAGATTTAAAAAGATAAATTCAACAGGAAATCCTAGTACAAAATTGCAAGCCCAATTCAGTTTCGTGCCATTTCGAATCATGCTTAATTAGCCTAACGAGTTAGTTTGTCCAAGAGCTATGTGTTTCGAAAAATTTATAAATTGCAGGCCTAATAGAGATCAAAAACACAAGTAGAGAGAAAGAAAGAAATTTGATATCTATAACGCTAACGGGTAGAAAGGCATTCAAGATGAAGGTGGGAGGCATTCAATTCTATTAACAATCTAGTGTTCATTATGTTTAGGAGTAAGTAACTCCTTATTTACTAAATTAGTCACTAATTAATTAGACACAAATTTAGAAACTAAGCTATTTTTACAGTCAGAACCTACATAGTTAATTCACTATTGAAGTTTTTATGAATCACGATTTCACTTTTTTCTCTTCTGACTTACAGATTTACGTAATTTTTGTGGGTAAATCTGTCCCACTCACGTAAAAAAAAAAACAAAAAAAACCAAAGGATTAAATACATATAATTGTGAAATGTTAGATTCCATGCCATTATTAGGGGTGGGTATGGATTAGATTTTTAATGATCCAATCCACATCTATTTTAGATCCAAATAATTGGATTAGATTTTTGACCCAAATCCATATTTTTAGCAAAAGTAGTTTGGATTTTTTTCAAATTCAGATCCAAATATTTGGATCAATATTTAAATCCAATCCAAATATTTGGATCAAGTTCAAAATCCAGAATCCATATTTTATAAAAGAAATTTAAATTGAATTTTTTAAAACTTGTGTCATTAAGGCCCGGATGACCTAGATGGGCCCGACGACCCGAACGGGCTAGACGACCCAGACAGGCCCGTTCAGGTCGGCGGGCCCGTCTAGGTCGTAATGCTCGTCTGGGTCGACGCGCCCGTTTGTTTCGTCGTGCCATCCGGGTTGTAAGGCCCGTGTAGGTCGTCAGGCTCATCCGGGTCGTCAGGGTCGTCAGACCCGTCCGGGTCGTCGGGCCCGTCTGGGTCATCTGAGTCATCAGGTCCGTCCGGATCGTTGAGCCCATCCGAGTCGTCCGGCCCGTTCCTATCATCGTGCCCATCCAAGTCGTAAGGCCCGTGTAGGTCGTAACACCCGTCCGGATCGTCGTGCCCGTCCGGGTCGCCGAGCCCATCTAGGTCGTCTGCCCCATTCGAGTCTTTGGGCCTATTCGGTTCGTCGGGCCCATTCGGTTCATCAGGCCCGTCCGGGTCGTCGGGTCCGTCAGGGTCTCTAGGCCTGCTTGACCTGTTTGGGTCTTTGGGCTGCCTGACCTGTTTTCGTCATTGGTCCTGCCTGGTCCGTTCAGGTCTTCGGGTCTGCGTGACCCTTTCGGGTCTTTGGGTCCGCCTGACCCGTTCGGGTCTTTGGGCATGCCTGACCCGTTCGGTTCTTCAAGCCCGCTTGACCCATTCAGGTCATCGAGCCTGCTTGGCCCGTTCGGGTCTTCGAGCCCGCTTGGCCCGTTTGGATCTTCGAACCTGCCTGGCCCGTTCAGGTCTTCGGGCCCACCTGGCTCATCAGGTCATTGGGTCCGCCTAGCCCGTTCATATCTTTAGGCTCGCCAAACCTCTTATGATCGTCGAGCCCGCCCGATTCGTATAGGTCGTCGAGCAAGGCTCATCCAAGTCTGAATTTAGCATAGTCCATCTCAACCTTTAATCTAACCCAACTAAAAATTTAAATTGAAAATTTGGGTTGGATTTTTTGGATTATCCACATTTAAAAATCTTGATTTATAAAATGGATATCCAATCCATAAAATATATAAAATGTAGATTAGATTGAAATCCAGATCCATTAAATAGATTTTAAATGGATTGGATTTTTAATAAAATGGATTATAAATGGATTGGATTGGAGCAAAAGTGAATTGGATCAAGAAAATTAGATTTTTTGCCCATCCCTAGCCATTATTTACTCATAACCTGACCACCAAAATTGACTAACACCTCCAAATTTGCTTAAATATATATTAAAGCGAGCAAAAGTAAGGTAAAACGACAAACAACTTTGAATGCATATATCTTTTGCATTTGATTCTGCAAACTTTTTACTTTGTTCTCGACATTTCATGGTTGTGTCAGCTAGCACGTTATTATTGATAAAAACTAAGCATGATTTTAGGTTCCTTGGGTTTATTTATTCACAAGTTATTCGTCGAATTGAGTACACACCCAAGTTGCTTAATACTTTTTCATTATATCTTGAACATGCAGAGTAAAGCATTTAAGCATGGGTGTTAAAAATGGAAGAAATCTTAATGATATTTGGCATTTGATACTTAATGAGTTACAGAAAAGGGAAATGAAAATGATTAAAGGAGGGATTAACAATACTGTTGATACTACAGATAAAACTAAATATAAAGAAAAAAGTAACAGGCAAGTAAAAGCAAAATTAAAAAACAGAAGGAACGCGCTACTGTTACTTTTCACAGTTTTCCAAAACTAAACAGAAACTGCTTCTTGAACATCAGTACTATATTGAACCAAAGCCATCTCCAACACAGTCCTTCATTCACGTAACTGAGTTGCACTTTCAATTTTCACAACCATTTCTTGGATTAAATTTGGCCGCTTCCTTTCCAACCATGCCAGTCCTAGAAACACTTGGTGGTGCTCTCTTTGGTGCTGTTCTTCAGATGCTATTTGACAAGCTGAATTCTCATCAAGTTTTAGGCTTCTTTCGTGGGAGAAACCTCGATGAGAAGCTGCTGAAAAGCTTGAAGAGGAAACTGATGGACGTCAATGCTGTGATAGATGATGCAGAACAGAAGCAGTTCAGTAATTCATTGGTCAAAGAATGGCTTGGTGAGGTTAGAGACGTGTTGTATGATGTAGAGGATCTGTTGGAGCAAATACACTATGAGTTCTTCAAAAGTGAGTTGGAAGCTGAGTTCCACACCCGTGCTAGCAAGGTACGCAACTTTGAATCCAAGATGATAGAAGTCTTGGATGATCTAGAATCTCTCTTAAGCCAGAAGGTTGTTCAAGATTTTAAAACTTCTAGTGGTGTTAGATCTGGTTGGGCTGGTAAAGTGTCTGAGAAAAAAGTTGAATCCTCATCCTTAGTGGCTGAAGATGATGTTATATATAGCAGAGACAAGGACAAAGAAATGATCCTTAGTTGGCTGACATCAAAAAATAATAATAAGTTGTCGATACTTTCTATTGTGGGTATGGGCGGGATGGGTAAAACCACACTTGCTCAACATGTATACAATGACCTGAATACGAAGGAAGTTAAATTTGATGAAAAGGCTTGGGTTTGCGTTTCTGATGAATTTGATGTTTTCAAGTTAACCAGAGCAATTTTCGAGGCAATCCATAAGTCAACTGATGATAGTAGAAACCTAGATACGGTTCAGGGACGATTGAAAGAAAAGTTGACAGGAAGGAAGTTTCTCCTTGTTCTGGATGATGTCTGGAACGAAGACCGGGACCAATGGAAGTCATTGCAAACTCCTCTTAAATATGGTGCTAAGGGAAGTAAAATTCTTGTCACAACACGCAGTAACAAAGTTGCTTCTACCATGGAGTCAAACCATATACACCAACTGAAGCAATTACAAGAAGATCACAGTTGGAGAGTTTTTGCTAAACATGCAGTGCAAGATGTGTTGGGATTTTTATGGCTTTTGAAAATATGAGAGATATGAAATATATGAGAGATATATGTGATATGTTATACGGAGGAACATGTTTTTGTATTTTATTGATATACTCTATATATAGAGCAAAATATAACAAATATCAAGTATAAAATATTTAGAATATTTCACTCCTAATTAAAATAATAACAAATTTCTAAAACTGACACATATCTCTAAAACTGAAATATTTTCTAAAAATTAATTTAAATAAAAAAGATATTAAGTAATATTCTCAACAAGATGATAGCACTACGTTGAATTTTGAGTTGAAGGAGATTGGCATGAAGATAGTTGAAAAGTGCAAAGGATTGCCTCTAGCACTTGAAACGGTAGGATCTCTTTTACACTCAAAGCAACATATGGGACTTACGGATAGAAGATGGTAAAATCATCCCCGCTTTGTTGTTGAGCTATTACCATCTTCCTTCTCATCTCAAGAGATGTTTTGCTTATTGTGCCTTATTCCCTAAGGACCATAAGTTTGACAAGAAGAAATTAATTCTCCTGTGGAAGGCTGAAAACTTTCTACAATGCTCTCAACAAAGTAAGTCTCCAGAAGAAATAGGTGAAGAGTACTTCAATAATCTATTATCGAGGTCATTCTTTCAACTAGGCGGCATTAATATATACAGTAAGTCATATTTTATCATGCACGACCTTATCAATGATTTGGCCAAATATGTTTCTGGTGAAGTGTGTTTCAGGTTGGGAGTTGATAGAGCAGAAAGAGTACCAAAGACAACCCGTCACTTTTCAACTGGGAAGGATCTTGATGAATATCATGAATATAGGAGTTTACCTGATGTCAAAAGGCTACGGACATTTCTTTGCATGTCTAGGAATTGTGAGATGCAGTTACAAGAGTTGATCTCAAACTTTAAGTTCTTGCGGGTTTTGTCATTGCCTGGGTGTGATAACATAAAAGAGGTGTCTGACACTATAGGTGATCTTATACATCTCCGTTCATTAGACCTTTCAGGTACCCACATAGAGAGACTTCCCGACTCAACGTGTTCACTTTGTAACTTGCAAGTGTTGAAGTTGAACAAGTGTTTCTATTTGAAGGAGCTACCCACAACTTTGCAAGAACTCACCAATTTGCGTCACCTTGAACTTATGGGAACTACTTTGAGAAAGGCTCCAGTGTTTTTAGCAAAACCGAAGAATCTTCAGTTATGGATGAATAGATTCGAGTTCAGTATTCGACAACTAGGAGAACTTGATCTTCATGGAAGTCTGAGAATTCAAAATGTAGAAAATATTATAAATCCCTGTGATGCGTTGGCAGCGAACTTGAAGAATAAAGTACATCTTGCAAAGCTACGCTTATATTGGAATTTGGAGCGGAACATTGAAGATTCAATGAAAGAGAGAGAAGTACTTGAGAATCTGCAACCTTCCAGACATTTGAAGCATTTTTCAATCGATGGCTATGGTGGCACACGATTTGCATGTTGGTTATCGGATAATTCTGTATCAAATGTGGTGTCTTTATCCTTGACTAACTGTAAATATTGCCAATGTTTGCCTTCCCTTGGACTTTTAACATTTCTTAAGGACTTGAGGATTAGTGACCTTGATTGGATAGAGAAGATAGATGCTGACTTTTACGGGAATAGCTCTTCTGCATTTGCATCCTTGGAAACATTGAGCTTTACTCGTATGAAGGAATGGGAAGAATGGCAATGCATGACCGGTGCTTTTCCAAGTCTTCAAAGTCTTTCTGTGATAAATTGTCCCAAGCTGAAAGGGCACTTGCCAGAGCAAGTTTCTCATTTAAAGAGCCTAACTATTAACCTCTGCGAACAACTTGTGGCTTCGATTCCCAGGTTCGTAGAAATCGAAGGTGTGAAGATGGAACCATCTTCATTTGATATGATAGGGCCCCTCGTATCTCATACTCCTCTTAAATACTTGAGGCTTTATTCTTCACCTGGCATGAATATTCCGATAAATTATTGCTACCATTTCCTTGTAGAATTGGATATCAGTCATGGTTGTGACTCTCTCACGACCTTTCCTCTAGATTTCTTCCCAAAACTATGGAAGCTTAGATTAGACGAGTGTCGTAACCTAGAGATGATATCACAGGGGAAGTGTCATCATCATTTGAAGAGTTTGAAAATTGAAAAATGCTCTCAATTTCAATCCTTTCCCAATGAAGGATTATTTGCACCAGAATTGAAGATATTTTTTATTGAAAGATTGGAGAAATTGAAATCAATGCCTAAACGCATGTCTACCCTCCTTCCATCTCTTAATCAGCTGAACATAAACAATTGTCCGGGGGTGGAGTTGTCCGAGGGGTGTTTGCCATCAAATCTAAAAGAAATGAATCTCTGGAATTGCTCCAAACTTGTTGCCTCCCTAAAGGGGGCTTGGGGAACCAACCCTTCCCTAGAATGCTTGCATATTGCTGAGATGGATGTGGAGTTTTTTCCGGGTGAAGGTTTGCTTCCACTCTCTCTTACTCGCCTAATCATAGACAATTGTCGAAATCTTAAGAAACTAGACTACAAAGGTCTCTGTCACCTCTCCTTTCTTCAGAAATTGAGTCTTCACAATTGTCCTATACTTCAATGCTTGCCAGAGGAGGGTCTGCCCAAATCTATTTCAGTATTCGAAATTTCACATTGTTCGTTGCTCAAAGGACGTTGCAAGAAACAAGACGGTGAAGACTGGGAAAAGATTGCTCACATTAAAACCATATGGGTAGATGACGAACTGCAAGTTGCAAATTAGTAATGCAGAAATTCTTATGTGCCTGCATTTTCATCAGGTGCCAATTCTCCACGCTATCTTTGAAGCATTCCAAATACAATCTTATTTAGAGCAAATATTTTAATATCTAGTTCAAACATCAACTTTTCGTCCTTTTAATGTCTTATTATCTTCTATTTATGGAACATGGAAAATGGTGAAGGGGGAAAGCGTCAAAGTTCTGGCGCAAATTTTGTATTCTGTATTTGGGAGTGGCCACGTTTCATCCATTCAGTTGTTAAATTGCTCTCACCCACTCTGTGTCCTCCTTCTTTGTTTATACTTACATTACATGATTCTTTTTTTCTTTTTTTGAAAGAAATTTGGATTCAATCTGTCTTTGTTTTAATGTCATATGTATTAAAACTAGTATTCTTACCCATGCGACGCACGGGATTTTGAATTTTAAAATTAAAAATTATAGTATATTTATTTTCTTCTATATTTAAATTATAGTATATTTCAAAAGTTGGTAAAATTGTTAAAGTATAATTAAATTTAATATAAATTTTA
>Ga0214544_1004082_pt1 | contig 29545 bp, 15 predicted proteins | sample CNSS3metaG_FD_160074 | JGI IMG/M metagenome (GOLD analysis project Ga0214544, IMG submission 160074) | Root nodule microbial communities from cowpea collected in UCLA plant growth center, Los Angeles, California, USA - CNSS3 | ecosystem: Host-associated > Plants > Roots > Nodule | place: USA...
AAAATTAAATATATATATATATATATATATATATATATATATATAGATATATATATATATATATATATATATATATATATAATGATTAAGTTGTATATAATCTTCGAGCAGTCTCATTCTAAATATTCTATATATTTGTAGCCCTTCTTTTTTCTTTAACTAATATTTATTTGTTTTTTGTTATTTTATACACAAGTAGTTATACTTATTGTGACTAACGTGAAGAATAGAGTATCTTTGTGTGTTGTGTGTTATTTGTTTAATAATGACACTATTATCTATAATTATTTTATTTTGTCTATTATTTATTCATGTCCTTTTTTAATGTGGTTTATAATTAATATTGTGTTTTTCTTGTTCTTTGATTTGTTTATGCACTAAGTGCTCACCAATACATTTTAATAATATTGGTGAACAATTTTCTTAATAGTCATCTTTATCTATTTATTTTGGTTTTCATTTATATCACTTTTTTATATTTTTCTTTTTCTTTTTTATTAAGAAAAAGACGAGTAGGGATGAGAGTAAATCAAACTGAACTTTATATAAATAAATCCAAAATTTTTTTAAAAAAAAAAATGATACTCAACTTGAGATGTTAGTATATGAAAACTGTTTTTTTTTTTTACAGGTAACTTTTTTCCGAATTTAGTGTATTATAGGGTCTTTTTTATCACAACAGATTTAAATAGCTATAGTGTAAAATTTTAAAGAGTCTAATAGTGAGTTAAGAGACTCAATAGAACTTGTCATAAACTATAAACTCAATAATAAAAACTACTTAAAATCATAATTTTTTATCTTGAATATTTATTTTATTTATAATAGGATATTTTTAATTTATAAAAATATTATGTACGAAATTCTAATATGTCTATTGTTTTTTTTTGTCATACATAAACAAATAAACATGTAGTCAACTTAACATATTTTAGAAATTAATATATTTTATAAATGACAATGAATAAGATAAGATGAAATAATATATATTATGTGAATTTGTCTTGAAAATGTGTTCTAAATTTGTTACTAATTAAGTTTACTTTTGATCTTTTATCTATTCTTGATTCTATTGACAATTTAATTACTTGAAATTTAATTTTCATTGTTATTTATATACATTTAACATAATTGTATTTAAAAATTATAAATTATGAATATTATTTATTTTAAAAAATGAATTTAAAAAATTTATTATTTTTATTAATTTAATTAAATAAAAATAAAATTATTGAAACTTTATGCATGACAGATGTTCAGATGTCAAATGTTTGTGGATCAAAGAACGAGTAAAAAAATTTAAAATATTAATATTTTGACAATAATTTTTAATCTATTTTTAATTCATCACTTTAATTATCTTTAAATTATTATACCACAATACTAAAAAAAATCAAAATAAATAATTTAAAAAGTATTAAAATAATAAATTAAAAAAAAAATCAAACTATCATTATTAAAAACAACACACTTATTACGACTGACTATTTTGGCAGACTAATGATGCGAGATGAGGAAAAATGAAACCGGCTAACTGACATCCCTAGCGATTTTGTGATGCCACCAAACTTAATTTATTGAATTAATAAATTAAAGTTAAAATTTAACTTTTTTTTATTAAATAAGTAAGATCTAATTAATCATTAAACCTATGGTCTTAACAGAATTATTCTCACTCAGCCTATGGATGAACACATTTACTGACCTATGGATCACTGATCTCAAACTTAAAAGGTCACATTTACCAAAGCATTATCTGATGTCTGATGACGCTCATGTTACAAATTCGATGTGCACTGTGCATGCAATCAAAATTAAATGCCCTCAACCCAAAGGTCAATGACCCTTACTTATTGTTCTTAGTTCTCACAATTCAACTAGATCAAATACAATTATTGTGCACACTTTACAATATTTCAATCAAAGCTTTTATAACGGTTAACGGTGCACCCTACAATTCATCCACTCTACAAAATCAAGATGCTGATGTGGGAAATTTTTTTATCTATCTGGAAAATTGGATCTTTTTCCACTATCCGTATAAGAAATATAGATTTTTTTTACCTGTTTCACATGTCCGAAAATCTTTTATACAATTCATCCTGTGATCTCACGTCTCTTCATTATATTCCATATCTTAATAAATCAAGGTTGTAGTGAAATTATTCATGCTATCTCTGTTATTTTCAAAGTTCCTACGCCATGAAACAACGAGTTTCTCATAATCTTCTTTCCTCTTCAGTTTATTCTGAGCAGAGTGCGTGTGAATGTAGTAAAATCTTATCACCCTCAAATGTTGTGAGAACAAGAATCTAAACCACAGAAAATGGACTTATACTGAATATAACGATAAACACAACTCTCATTTTTCTTTCTTTTTCTTTTTATCCAGGATATAATCATTATCGTTATATAATACGCGGAGAATATTTATCTTTTAAAAAAAAGTGTATGAAATATGAAACTCTCATGTTGAAGGAACGATGACGCCATCGCACTAATACGTCGTCGTCGTGTTTGGCACAGTTTCCTCATCGTAAACGGTTGCTGGGTCCACCGGTCAAAGGGTGTCGGTGGTTTAAGATCAACTGTCCATACCAAAGCTTTTAATTTTTTATTTTTTTCTAACTTTTGCGAATCCGATTCCTTTTTTAGATTTCCCACAAAATATGAGAAAGTCAGGAGGAACCCTCTTTTTTTTCCTTATCTAATTTATTTTATGAAAAGTTAAAAAAAAAAAATTAAAACGCATGCACTTTAACCGTTATCAGTTACTTGATTTGAAACCGTTCTAAACTTTATTTATTAGTGTAATGGATTATGAAATCATTGTTTACAATCAACTACATGATTCGGTTCTCGAGGACCTTGGTAATCTAAAACTCCTAACATCTTCATTCATACAATTTTCGTTGATGGTTTGTGATTGAGAAGAGAGGGAACTTATTAGTTTTTTATAGGTATCAGCATCCAAAACTAGATCTAATTTCCTAGGATTTATAACTTATATCCAACAACAAAAGATAATCATGTGGGAAAACACAACTTATGTTATTATATTGGGTTCTTGATGTGGTTATAAATAGGTAGAAACGCTACTATCTAGTTTTCTGTATCAATTCTTAGTTTATACATGTTGGAATTTGTAGCAATACAATATTTTATACTACTAGTATAATTGACACTCAATCTCACCTGGCTTTCACTTCAGATATACTTCTCATATGATTTATGTTTTGTTCTAATTAACTTAGATATGAAGCATTGATTATACGCGCACCTAATTTCCTCAAATATTATTCCTAGACCACATATATAATATTTTTATTTTCAAGCTATAAACCCACCAATTTATGTTTATACGGTCTACAACAAACTACTAGTATATGTATACACAGTGTTTTAATGTGGAGTTGACTTTGCTAACTCTTTCCACCAGCATTGAATATATATTAAATATGGATAACTTGCTTACACAATATTATCTCTATTTCTTGTAGTGCCGTTTAAATTTGTTTTTGAAGAAACTAAGTGGTAAATATGAGTAAATCAGTGGAAAGTCAAAAGTTGACGCATTTGACGAGAAGAATGAGACATGTAATTCTGGTAGCATTGCAAAAGTTGCTAGGATTTGGTGATGTAAGAGGCCAGAAAAGACCCCTCCATATGAAAACAAATGGGATTTACAGCAGTCTCAAAGCAGAAACCCAAAATAAATGATTATTATTAATTAAAAAAAGTTAGATGGAGCAGCAATATTGATGAAAATGAGAAAAGATGGGTTTGTTGTGGGTAGTGTGAGTCCGAGAAGAAAAGCGAAGGGAGCGTGAGTGAGTTTTTGTTTTTACTTTTACCCAAACGGATAAGGCAACAGGGTTGTGATTACCATATCCACAAACAGTAACACAGACACAGTTATCGATTTTGAAAGGCATTGTATTACATGCAACTCCCCTCTCCCTCGATTATAAAACCCCACAACACTCTCGCAAACCACACAACACAAAACTAACCAACACACACTCTCTTCCAACATGGACCCTCTCTCTGCCACCAAACACAACAAGAATTTCGCCAAGCCTTCCTCCCTTAACATGGAGACTCCGCCGGCGGATCCCAGTCCCCTCCGGAAGATCATGGCTGTGGCATCCATCGCCGCAGGGGTGCAGTTCGGCTGGGCCCTGCAGCTCTCCCTCCTCACCCCCTACGTTCAGCTGCTGGGAATTCCCCACTCTTGGGCCTCCTTCATCTGGCTCTGCGGCCCAGTCTCCGGCATGCTGGTCCAGCCCATCGTCGGCTACCACAGCGACCGCTGCACTTCCCGCTTCGGCCGCCGCCGTCCCTTCATCGCCGCCGGAGCCCTGGCCGTTGCCATCGCCGTCTTTCTCATAGGCTACGCCGCCGACCTCGGCCACATTTTCGGCGACTCCCTCGCCAAGAAAGTCCGCCCACGCGCCATCGCCATCTTCGTCGTCGGCTTCTGGATCCTGGACGTCGCCAACAACATGCTCCAGGGCCCCTGCCGTGCCCTCCTCGCCGACCTCTCCGCCGGCGACCACCGAAAAACGCGCAACGCCAACTCCTTCTTCTCCTTCTTCATGGCCGTAGGCAATGTCCTGGGGTACGCCGCGGGGTCCTACAGCGGCCTCCACCACGTCTTCCCCTTCACCAAAACCAAAGCCTGCAACGTCTACTGCGCCAATCTCAAAAGCTGCTTCTTCCTCTCCATCGCGCTCCTCCTCAGTCTGGCCACCATCGCCCTCACTTACGTGAAGGAGGAACCGGTGGCGTCCGAAAAAAACAGCGCGAGCGTTGTGGAAGAAGATGGGTCCCACGGGGGCATGCCCTGTTTTGGGCAGTTATTCGGTGCGTTTCGGGAACTGAAGCGTCCCATGTGGATCCTTCTCTTGGTGACGTGTCTCAACTGGATTGCGTGGTTCCCCTTCCTTCTCTTCGACACCGACTGGATGGGCCGTGAGGTCTACGGCGGAAGCGTCGGAGAAGGAAAGGCCTACGATAGAGGCGTGCGCGCCGGTTCGTTAGGTCTCATGTTGAACTCTCTCGTCCTCGGAGCCACCTCCTTGGGCGTCGATGTCCTCGCGCGTGGAGTTGGGGGCGTCAAGAGGCTCTGGGGAATCGTCAACTTCTTGCTCGCTATCTGTTTGGCCATGACCGTTTTGGTCACCAAGATGGCCGCGCATTCTCGCCAGTACACTGACCTCCCCGGCGGCATCCACGAGCCCCTGCCTCCTCCCGCCGGCGTAAAAGCCGGCGCGTTGGCCCTCTTTTCCGTCCTCGGAATCCCTCTCGCGGTAAACCTCGTTACCTAACTTCCACTTCCTCTCACGTTTTTTCTTCACTCAATTCAATCATTTTTTCAAACCCATTGCAGCAAATTCACGAGGAAGGGTTAAAACACTCTTTTTACCTGCTTTTGTTTGTTTACTTTTTAAAAATTTAGAAGGGGGTTGGAATCTCGCCATGCATGAAGCAGTTTTTTTTTTTTTTTTTTTCAAATATTTTTTGTGGGAGACACTGCAGGGAGACCTCTGGGGCCCGCCTTGTGAATACAAAACGAGGGCTATGAAATTTTTTGAAGAACTTAGCTTCTCGGGTCGACAAAATTTATTTGGACTCTACTTGGATAAAAAAATTGTTTTCTTAGCTGTTGTCTTTGTTTGAGCTGCAAAAGACAATACTCAAATTCTTTTCAAGTATTTTTTGATTGCGATTGCCGGTTTGATTGTTTACAAACTAGAAGATACCTTGGCACTCGTGACTAGAAGTAGATTAATTTTTGTTTTCAATATATACTAGTTTAAAAAGAGAAGAAATACATATATGTGATATAAGAGTTTAAAAAATAAAGTTATAAAAGCACTACTGCTTTTGTTATTATTTTAATAAACAATATACCAATAATATCATAATTTTAGTTATCCAAAGTTTGAGGTCCCTTGTTTATGCATCGTGATTGCATTTAATGCATTTAGGAATTGCGTTGTAAGTTGCAAACGAAGCGTAGCTAGCTTTCCCGTGACGCTCTTTGCACAAGGAAACTTCTTTAGTTCTCTTTATTTATCCATTGTTTTATGTTAGGAAGAGAAAAGTGGTTAATAAGAAAGAAGGTAGAAAAAGAAAGAGTGAAAGATTTGAGCGCAGCGGATCCTAACAATTTTTGTCTGTGCATGTGTTCAGATTACTTACAGCATACCCTTTGCTCTGGCATCAATATTCTCCACCACCTCAGGAGCAGGCCAAGGTAAAGACGATAATCATAATCACCTAGTTAAGCAATTTGAGTGCATAATCAGTGAATGTTTAACGCCTTGTGTTGCATTAAAATTTCAGGATTATCTCTGGGAGTCCTCAATCTTGCAATCGTCGTACCACAGGTTTCAATTAATTCATTTCATCTTACTCTCCACTCAATTACTCCATTGTGTTGTGAATTACTGTTACTAACTATTTGCACGTGTATGTGTATAGATGGTGGTGTCTGTGATCAGTGGACAATGGGATAAACTATTTGGCGGCGGTAACTTGCCGGCGTTTGTATTGGGTGCGGTGGCGGCTGCGGCCAGTGGCATTCTATCCGTAATCCTGCTGCCATCTCCACCGCCGGATCTGGCGAAAGCTGCAACCGCAGCAGGGGGAGGGTTCCATTAATGAGTCGATGATGTTCGTGTTTTTGTCGAAAAAGGAGGACGTACGGTTTGTTTTTTTTTGTTTGAAGCCGTCAGTATAAGGCTTTTTTAGGTCCCAAAAAATGCATGCTACAATTGGCGCTGTGATGTGGTGGCATGAATGACTAATAACAGTCATTTTAATTGTAAAGCTTGATGAGGTGGGTGTACATAACCCTGTCCTAATTTATATGGTAGTTGGTAACTGTGGGTTGTGAGGGGAATGTAGTGATTCCAGGCTACACCACTTTCCTCTTCCCCCACTTACCTTTCCATTCTCTTCTTCTCCACTCCACCCATTACTATAATAATAACATTCTCTCTTATCTCCATCATAACCCAAAGGGATCACTTCTCCTCTCTCTTTTCTCCTTAAATTTTACGCTCAAAACTTAAGATCTATTATGACTTAATTAATTTGGCCCATCTCAGTTATCCATGGATAAAAAATTCTTGGGAAATGGTTAACTCGCAGGCTTCTTGATTACCAAATATGGGATAAGCTTGTGAAAGTAAATTGTGGAGGCAAACATTCTAACTTAGTCTGTAAATATACTTATTTTCCAAAATGTTGTGGTTTTGGCATTTTGAGAACACATCTACCTGTCTCACCAGAAATTATTACTTTGATTACAACATGGAGTTCATGAGAATCACTGCCATGTTTTTTAGTTGGGGGGGACGTAGCAAGGGACCAACCACCAGCAGCGATCAAGTTGCTAAATTAGGTGCGATGATCGGTGAGAATAAAAAAAATTGTTAACGAAGCAAGACTGAAAATAAAGGTTTCTACTTCCATCTCACGGCAGTGATGATGCCTGAACTTGACAGAACAAGAGAGATTAACAAATATTACTCCCACATCGTAATTGATGTTGTTGGTTCGAGGACTTCACTCATTGTGCTGCTGAGATCACTCACTCCAACTTCCGTAAACTCGTTGCTTATATTTTTCAATCGTCACTTTCTATTTATGAAACTCAGCCAAGTTCCGTATCATCACTTTCCAGCATTCCATAAATGAAATTTACTTTACTGATTTCTATAAGTTCAAATATTGAATTTTTATTTTTTATTACTTCAAACTAGAAAGCCAATGCATGAAACTTATCCAGAAATTAAGATATACATATTTTTTTCACCATCCTCGTTTGCTTCACGTTTTCTCCTTTTGTCTATTCCTTTTCGGTTAAAATAGTTCCATGACATGGTTTTCAATTCACCTCCCTAAAGAAAAATTAATGATACTTTATGTAAACTAACGCTCTCTGCCAAATTAAGCTAATAATTCAGTTCAATGAAGATATACCAACACTACACAGTTTCGTTTTTAGCTTACTTCAATTTCGTAAGTAAGTTTAAAATAAACTGGTATTACATCTTCCTACAATTCCATCCTAATTTAATTCAAAATCTGAAATTCACATCTGTTTTAGTGGCTATTGTTTTCATAATTCTCTCTTTTACTATAATAATAATTGTTACGAATTCGTTTAACATATATGAAGTTGGAATTCACCATCTTCTAACCCTTTTAAAATGTAATACCACCTTAGTAGTCTCATTCACTCTGGTCGATTTCGTGGCATTAACCATCGTCCAATAATTTAACTTTAAAACTATATCCATGGATGTAATATTGGAATAAGACACTTGTACCGAAAAGATAAAAAGTAGAAGATAAAATATTTTATATAACATTAATTGGTTTTTAAGTCTAAATAAATAGGATCTTATACAATATGTCAAATATTTAAATAATGCAGTTTATTACAACCACATATCTGCCAAAAGAGGCAGCGTGACAACGTTGTGGTCCCAAAAGTTACCGTAGTGATTTTATTTCAAACATAAAAGTGATAAAGTATAAGTAAGTTGAAAAGTTAATGATTTTGTTAGAAATGAAAGTCAAAAAAGTGAAAAACAAATAGATATTTTTTTTCTTTTTTTTTTTTTGGTTATAAAACTAATATCACACAGAAAAGGAAGCAGCTATGTATGTGTCTTGAAACTTCTCATTGTCCTATCCTTGTGAATTGCAAAAGTGTAGATTGTCACACTTGATTTATATAACTATTGTGAATGAACTACCAAATTAAGGTGAACCCCCCACAATGGCATCTGATTCCATTTTCAACTCTTCTTTGTTGCTCAATTTCTTCCACCCCTCCTTTTCCAATAAGTATCCCCTTCATTGGTTTATGGTAAAGAAATATTATTCAATTTTATTAATTTTGAGAAAATTTGTAATGAATTAGTATATTTTTTGGATTAAATATATTTTTTATTCCTTAACTTTCAGTTAAAATTGGAATAAGTCTCTCTTCGATTTGAAACTTTGGTTCAGTTTAATCTTTCAACTTTAGACCTAAGTGGATTTACCCATTTTAACTAATTTTTTTTTAAGTTTATTTGACGTTTCAAATATCGTTCATGATAGTATTTGAGTTGTTTACACCGTTTAACATATTTTTACTTAAATGTTATCTAAGAAACTATCATAAAACGTGTTCGAAACGTTAAATAAACTTAACAAAAATGTTGGTTAAAATGACTAAATTTATGCAGTTCTAAAGTTAAGGAACTAAATTGCATTAAAGTTTCAAAAAGGGACTAATTCCAATTTTTACTAAAAATTAAGGGATAAAAAACATATTTAACATTTTTTTTTTATCTCAACCAAATAGGCTATCATTGTAAACCACAATTTTATATTTAACCTTTTTACACTAGTATGCTAGTCAAACATTATATTATTTATTCTTTTAATTTAAGTAGAATTAGATACGCATATATTATTCTTTTCATTTGTAACTGAACAACAAGTTATTGATATGCCTTTTCAACCATAAATAAAGATGTCAATTAGCAAAGGAGCCTATTGTTTCTAGTTTCAAGTTTCAAGTTTATTGTTTTGTCTGGGCCATGTTTTCTTCCGGTGTTTTTCTTTACCATCCATGTAGGCTTATCATCTAGGATTTTTCTTTCTGCACTCCATAACATAAAAAATAGCCACATATTCCTGTTATAATATTTTATAATCAATTTGAAACATGTAAGTTAAGAGACTTCCATCCAAAATATTTTTATTATATAATCTAAAATTATATTCCACATTATAATCATAGAAAAGGATTTTTGACAAAATTTTAACAATGTCTATATGGCAGCACTCAATTGGGTTAATATTTTATTCATAAATAAGTTATCATGGCTTGGAAGGAGAAGAGAAAAGTTTGGTAGAAATTACGTCAAAATTTGTTAACAAAAGCTTTGTGAAAGTATCAAAATCTTTTAAAATTATATTTTAGGTTATATAAATTAAAATATGTAATAACAACAAACCATTTATATTATGAGTGAGCAAAAGAGAATACCGGAACGGAGAAAGAAATAGACTTATCCATTGTACCCAAATTAAAGAGAATTTTAATTTTATCCTTTTTGGATTGTAAAATTTAGAAGTAAAAAAATATTTTTAGACTCTGTAATCTAAAATTTTAGAAAGTTTTTTTTTTTTTAAGAGACTGTAAGCTTGAATAATTTGTATTATATGGAAGACAAATGACTTAATTCGAACTTTTTTTTTCTTAATATTTTTGGTTTTCTGACTTTTAAATTATGTAATTTAAAAGTTGTTTTTAGTTTTCAGATTATACAATCTGAAAATTATTTTTAGCTTTCAAATTATATAATTTAAATAATTTTTGAATTATACAATCTAAAATTTAATTGTTACTTTCTGATTATACAATTCGAAAATGATAAAATAGAAATTTCTTTAAAATGGAGTGCGAATAAAAGATATGGAGGTACAGAAGAAACTGCCTCGTATGCGTTACATTTCTTATCAAAATATTTAATTAGTTACCATATCAAATGATTTAAAAAAGTAACGTTTTTCAGTTTGTGAAAGTTAATTTTGTATCTCTTGTACTAGAATATTTATGTAAAATACTTGGCTTAACATTGCTCTTAAAAATTATTGCGTGTTTATTTTTAAAAGGTAAACCGATCAGAAGAAACCCACTTTTCCAATTTTAAATGACCAAAAAACTAAGATATTCTTTTGGTAAAGTACAAAACTTCTGAGAATTTAATAATAAATAATAATAACAGTGTCACTTTGAAAGAGATTTCTCCTATATCAATTCACACGGAGGTCATGGATAAATCCATTTCACCCATTTCTGAATGTGCAAGTTAAAATGTAAAATCCAACCAGACCTACTAAAAGGACGAAACCAGTTTGAAAAGTAGTATAATACTATTAACACAACGACTGAAAAATTCACCAAACCTATTCATAGGATTCATAGAAACGTGAGACTTAAGAAGAAGAAGAAGAAACAACTGATATGTGATCGTTTACTTCGACCCAGTCATTCTCATGTCTTCTCTCTCTCCAAAAGAGGGATAGAACCACCATGCCAGTTCCTCCCAAACCCATCAACACCTTCACCATAACTATCATGCTCACCTTCACCTTTTTCCTCCTCTTCTTCTCCGGCTTCCTCCAATTCCCCTCCGCCGCCACCTCTTTCCCTCCCGTCACCCGCTCCATCTCGCCGCAGCCTGCTCAACCCTTCACTGATCTGGTGGGGGCCTTCAGGAAATGGGACTCGCAAGTGGGTTGCGCACGCTTCAAAGAGAAACCAAACGGGGTGCCCTTAAACCAGTCAAAGGTCGCATCTTTGCAGGAGATTGGAAACTGTGCGGGGTTGAAACTGAACCATGTCAGTGTCTTGGTTAAAGGGTGGACTTGGATTCCTGATAACTTGGATAACTTGTATTCGTGCACTTGTGGGTTGAGCTGCTTGTGGTCCAAATCGCCTGTTCTCGCCGACAAGCCTGATGCCTTGCTGTTTGAAACGACCACGCCTCCGGTTCAGGTGGGTTTCTCCTTCTAATGGTTGTTTGGAATGGGTGTGAGTGCAAGTGGATGTACCAGTTTCGTTTGCAAAATTGCATTTTTGATTGGAAAACGATAAATGTACTAAGGAAATGAATGATGTTTTATCTGGGTGATAATACCCTGCCATTACTGAGAGGTCGATTTATGATCCTTGCTTTGTGGCTGTCTCTTTTGAAGCTTGGTTGTCATTTATTATTTTTTTACTAGTGGATCAATAGATAGGGATAATTTCCTACGATCTATCTTGGATTGCTGTTGAAGATTGGATCTTGGAGTAGATCTATCACATTTGGTGTGTTACAATGCTTACATACAAGGACATTTTAACAATTCACGACTGAATTTTCTAGCTTCGCAAGCCGCATTGAGTGTCACTTAAATTGATCTGATTTTTGGTAGTTATGAGAACATATGAGGAACATTGTTTCATTCTTATTAATCAGAGGAAGTGATTATATTACAACTACAACTCATTATGATTTGAGATTTATTGCCTTGGTGTCTGGTGTAAGAGTGGAAGTCACGGGAAGCTGTGAAAGCAATAACGATATTTATCCTTTTCAGCAGATACTAAATCCATGTCTTGGACTTTTTCTTCCCATTTTAATCTTTGGTCAATAACTTGGATGAAATAACATTGCAATTTGAAAGGTTCTTTCCTTAGTCGTGCCTTCGCATCGCACCTTGAAATAACTTGGTGTTAGAATACGAAGTCTGACGCTATGCAATGAAAATCTAAGACTGAGAATCTAAGATTAATGAGAGCACATATCCCAATTATGTTCACTGTTCAATTCTATCACAAATAAACTCTACCCTACTTTGAAACAAACAAGTCTTTCTGTTATCAGATTTTCTAGGCAGGGTTATATGGAAGTTTGACGTGGTTCTTGTATGTAGATTAGGTTAATAGATCTTGAATTTGAAATTTTGTGTGAAACATCAAAAACTATGTTGAAGTCACTTTTTGTTGAACTTAAGCTATAGACATCTGGCAAAATGATTTCCTGGCAAGAACAATTTGCTAGTGTAGGATATGAGGACATCATTTATTCATCATGATTTGGTGTAGTTGTTCAAGAAAATTTCCTAATTGTTTGCTGTGTTGGAATACACTTTATTTGGGAATGTTGGATAGAGGTAAAATTAGCTAATAATAGCAAAACAGCTCCTTTTCTTCTATACAAAACGGCTACATTTTCGTTTTTGTTCCTTTGTGTCTCTACCATTAAGGGGTTAATAATAGCAAGAAGAAGTTCTTCTTGATTCCTTGTACAACTTAACTCACTGCAACTATAGTTGATGGAAAATTCTTTTTGTGATTATATATTTCCTTTTATCAATTTGGGCTGTGGCTGGTTCCATTTTTCTTCAATATTTTTAACCGAGCTTGGTTTTAACTTATAGTTCTATTGTTCTGTTCTCAGGGATCAGATTCAAGTAAGTCAACAACTAAAATGCCTTTTGGTTGAGTTGTTTTAAAAGTATTCTAATTCATGAAACGTGATCCCTCCGTCTCAAAATACAAAATATAAACAAATTATAATATACACGAAACCACGCACAATTTATTTGGTGGTATCATGGTATGTATGTGATAATTATCTACACTGCCATATATAAATGAAGTCATGTATTCCTTTGACTCTTTAGGTGTTTAAAATCTGGTTAAAACATGGTTAAAGTTTCAACTATCTGTTCTGAGTTCTTAGCTTTATACATTGTCTTTGTGGAAGATCTTAATAAGAACTTATTTAAGCAGTTCAAAACATATAATTTGATATTGCATATTGCTTACTTGTTACGGTTTCTCTTTGTACTTCAGAGACACACAGGAGAACCGCTTCGTGTATATATGGATCTTGAAGCTGGTAGAAGAAGATCAGGTCAAGAAGATATATATATTAGTTATCATGCTGAAGATGATGTACAATCAACCTATGCCGGTGCACTCTTTCACAGTGGTCGAAACTATCACGTCTCCAGTGATAAAAACAGAGTAAGTAATTGATCAAGAACACATTATTCAATGACAGATAACAAAAGAGTGATTCATAGCAACCTAACCTCATTTATCATTTGTAGGATATACTTGTTTATTGGTCTTCATCACGTTGTCTTTCTCAAAGGAACGAACTTGCCAAGAAACTCCTGAACTTACTGCCGCATCATTCATTTGGCAAGTGCCTAAATAATGTTGGTGGTCTAGACGCTGCTCTTTCTCTTTATCCCGAATGTGCAAACGATGCCAATGTTACCCCAAAATGGTGGGATCATTTACATTGTGCCATGTCTCACTACAAGTTTGTTCTTGCCATTGAGAACACTTTTACTGAGAGTTATGTAACAGAGAAGTTATTCTATGCCTTGGACTCTGGTGCAGTTCCAATCTATTTTGGTGCACCAAATGTGATGGATTTCGTTCCTCCACATTCAATCATAGATGGTAGAAAATTCAAGTCATTGGAAGAGTTGGCCTCGTATGTGAAAGCAGTTGCTAACGACCCAGTAGCCTATGCAGAATACCATGCATGGAGAAGGTGTGGTGTGTTGGGAAACTATGGAAAAACCCGAGCCATGAGCCTTGACACATTGCCATGCCGGTTATGTGAGGCTGTTAGCAGAAGAGGTGGAAGAAATGCAAGAAGATAGGTTAAGATTTTGGCTCTGCTTCAGAGAAATAGATACATTGGATTTAGGCTTGTTACTTGTATAGAGGCACATTGCTTGTTTGTCTGAGCTAAGTAACATTGAACTATAAAGGAAACAAATTCAGAAAGGCTTAGCACACATGATGATGAAAAATAGTATGAATTACATTCCGCTTTGATTAGGTTAATTTATGAACTGATTTTAAAAATATATATATATATATATATATATATATATATATATATGTAAATGTAAATTGATTAGGTTAATATCTATAACTATATATAAAGGGGATTCCCTCCTTTGTGTCCACATTTCATAATTCCAACTTTACCCTTTACAATTTAATTATTTATTAATTTTTTAAAAATTAACGGTTAATTTTACAAGTTTTTATAAAACTATTTACTTATCTCTTTTTTCTTTTTTCTCCCACTATTCATCAACAGTTATTTTTTTCATATTTTCGCAATACATTTCACTTTAATTTTTATAAATATATTTTTAATTTTGTTCATTAACTTAATAACATTACAATATCATCAATTATAAATATAATTCAAAAAATGCCTACACACAGGCGCGATAGCGCCTGTGTTTATCCTAGTTATTATAAATATTCTTCTTCTTCTTGTTGTATTAGAAAAAAACGACGAAAGTATTAAGTTGCAAATAGAAATTATAAATATAATGGAGGAAAAAAGAGAGAAATATGCAACCGTTTTATACAAAATATTTCAAAATAACAGTTATTTCTAAAAATCAGTTAATAATTATATCTTTTAAAAATCAGTTAATAATTATATTATTTTTGAAATCTGTTAATAAATGAGAATAAACATATGTACAGAGAAGTCTCTTATATATCAGTATGGCTATAAAAATAAATATATTTTTTTAAATTTCATTTACAAAACAATCGACAATTTTGTTTTAAAACCAAAAAAAAAAACGATAACCTTTAAAATAATTTTAGAAAAAGAAAAGAACAGAGATAGAAGCGGAAGAGGTGACGTGGATGGAGTGACATGACAATGAAGATAGTTGAAAAAGGGTGAAGAATCTACCCGAACGCATGCCATTATATAAGACTGGGTAGCGAATGTGAAGTGGTTTCAGAGTATTTAAACATAAGAAAGCCCATTTGATGAGAGTGGCTTTGAAAAGTGCCACAAGGTTTCTTGTGGCGCATCCCGTATCCGATTTGAGTGTCAGGGGTTTTTCACTCTCACAGTCGCATAAATTAACTCCAACCGTTGTTCTTCCTCTCCACTCTCACCGTCCCGCCAAAACCCTCGTTCGAATCGCCACGCCGTCGTTTCGGAGTTGCGGTTGCGCACCAATGTCTACGGTTCAGGTTCGTGACAGAATTGACCTCTCTGATACCGAGAGAAGCATCTTCGATAGGCTTCTCGCCACTCTTCGCCACTTCCACCTCCAAACTCAGCTCCGAGTCGCCGGTGGCTGGGTTCGCGACAAGGTCACACACTTATTATTTTTTAGCCCTAATTCCTTCCTTGTTATTCTTTTTGTCCTCTTTTGATTTGTTCTGTTCTGCAGCTTCTGGGAAAAGAGTGCTATGACATCGATATCGCTCTGGACGATATGATGGGAACTGAGTTTGTGGACAAGGTTAGGGAGTACTTGTTGTCCATCGGCGAAGATGCACAGGGAGTTTGTGTCATTGAGAGGTATTTTTTTTAGTTTATTTTTCCTTTTGTGTTTTCTTTACGGGTCTTGTTGCTGAACAGGGTTGTAATTGTCAAATACTAACTACTAACTGCGTGTTCAATACTCGTTACTGAAGATTATACGGATGAATTGTGAACTGAAATGAAGTAATGACGTGTTTATATATTGTATTAGATAATTGAGGTCTAATTCGAGGAAATCACTGCACGGTTTTCAATTTTTTTTTCTTCCAAACTATTTCGCAGTATGCATAATTAATTTAGTCCTAACATTGTAAGTGAGAAAGTTGAGTTTAATGTTCAGATTTTTAATTTATTGTGTATGGATGTGATTAACTGGAGGACAAGTCAGGAAGCAACTTTACACATTTTTTGTGCAAGTTTGGCAACTTCTCTCTCTCTCTCTCTCTCTCTCTGTGTATAGGTGTTTACTTTTAGTTGCCTTTTTTTGTAAAGCTTTATTTATTATTATCCTTTCTTTTTGCAGCAATCCTGACCAGTCCAAACATTTGGAAACAGCCAGGATGCGTTTGTTTGATATGTGGATTGATTTTGTTAACCTACGTAGTGAAGAATACACTGAGAATAGCCGCATTCCTTCTAAGGTATATAATTGCCCGGTCTTTTGTTTGGAAACAAATTTATCTGTTCTGCTGTGGTTGCATATTTGCATTTTTTTTTTGTTTTTTTTCTAAATTTCTTTATTAATTTTTTCTTTGGTTCAGTTTGGTCATTTAAAAGAGACATTTTTCCAATTTCTTTTAAGTTGGAATCGCATTCATGCATTCTCATAATTAGTTAAATTGCTTTAGAAAGTAGACAAATGATTATTGTTAAGGTACAATTAATCTATATGTTGCACTTCTATTGATATTTAAGAAAATTTTATGGTAAGATGAACATGTATTTGCCATTTGGAGTGTTTGGTTGCCCTTTCCATATCCTTGTCAAATTCAACGGAATAAAGAATGCTTCATGTCTAACAGCAAAGATTTGGAACAGCAGAAGAGGATGCATATAGGAGAGATTTGACAATTAACAGGTATTTCTATGCACTTTTTTAATAAAACCTATCATTAGATAAAACAGAGAAAGAAGTACAAAACTGGGAGAAATTAAAAAAATAAAAATCTGCTTAAATTTTGATCATTTGTGTCTGTATAATGAAACAGTTAATAATTATGCTGGTAAACTTTTTTTTTTCTATATGTTGGTTTGAGTTTTCTTGTCCTTTTGTACTCATTTTACAAGATAGTTTCATTAATTGATTCAGTTGTGCATGGCAGCTTATTCTACAATATCAACACTGACTCAGTTGAAGATTTCACTAAGAGAGGTTAGAATGGATCTTTACTGAACAAGGATTTTGTGAGCTACTTTTTTGCCCATCTAATAATCTGTTTGACACTTTGCAGGGATCCTGGATCTTAAGTCTGGAAAGATTGTGACACCTTTACCTCCAAAAGCCACATTTCTTGATGACCCATTGCGAGTTCTTCGAGCCATTAGATTTGGTATTTTCTAATTTTCATGATCAATTTAATTTTGTATACCCTCTGAATCTTTTTTCCCTTGCTTTTTGGAAGCTAGAACTTGTTCTCCTGTTATATTGAAGAGACATTTTCATTACTTTTAGGTGCTAGATTTGAATTTACCCTAGATGAAGATCTGAAAGTAGCTGCTGCATGTGACGATGTGAAAGATGCTCTGGCTGCTAAAATTAGCAGAGAGCGCATTGGAACAGAGGTATGTTCTAACTCTTATTTACTCTTGTGTAATTACGTACCTTAGAATGTTATTTTAAAATCTGGAACGCTATTGGTGCTTCATATTATAAGGATGTACTTTTTATTTTTTGTCAGAATTGAAAATATTGCCATTCATTCTCTTTGGTCTATCTCTGTGTTTGTAGATTGATCTTATGATATCCGGAAATCAGCCTGTCAAAGCAATGACTTACATTTGTGATCTGACACTATTTTGGATTGTATTCAGTCTTCCTCCTGAATTTGAACCTGCTATTCCAGATGGATGTGAAAGGTATTGTTTGTAGATAGATTCAAAAAATTGTCTTGCGGGTTGAAAGTGCATAATGATTGCAAATCCATTAAATAATGACTATTTGATTTACATCTTATGTACAGATTAAGAATTGGCTTGATATTGTTACCCCTTTGTCAGAAAACAAAGAAGCAGTTTATAGAAAGATAAGAATCATCGATATTTGTGATGAATTTCACAATTGAAACAGTATACCTTTTGAGATGTGCACAAGTGTATCTACAGTTACGCACGCACTGAAGATATAATTATTTTTTCTTTTTTCTGTCCAACTAGTTATTGAATCCTCACGTATAATATGGATATTTCTATTTAGCCAATATATATAAAAAGGCTTGGGCAGACCTCACTTCATGAGATAGCTATGGCTACTTGGCCCCAAGGGCTGCAGGTTCCCCAATGCAATATGTAAATAAATCTTCCATTAGAAGAAATTTCCAGAGAGGGTAACAGACTAACCATCAAATTAACTCTTCAGAAAAAGATATAAAGGAAATGACAATGTAATGCAAATGTGAATGCACATGCTAAACATAAAGTGAATATCTCTGGTACTGTCCAATCCTGGTGTGAGGGGGGGGGGGGGAGGGGGGCGGTCTCCGAGATCTTATGTCAACTATAAATGTGGCTAAAATAAAGCTTATTAAAGCTCGGGTAATCTTGACCTCATGAGCTAGCTTTTGGGGGTTGACTTCAGCCCAGTAAGAGTATTGTGATTTTTATGATGCCATTAATCTTGTTAGGAAAACCTTGTTGAGCTTAGCTAGTATTGGCAATATACAACTAATAGTTGACCTAATTATTTGTATGAAGTAAGTGACTCTGGGTATATTATGTATTATATAGACCGTATATCAATTTGGTATTATTATTGGGAACATACTTTCTCTCATTTCTTTCTTCTCAATGTAAACCTTTTATAATTATGCTTTTTTTTTTACTATTCTCTTGCGTGATATTTCAGTGGTCATGCTGATCAATCATTTTTTAAATTTTTTCCAGGCTTTGCATTTCTTGCTTGGATACTGCTTGGAACCTTGTCGATTTACTTGGAGAGTCAACTTTCACTGTAAGTAATAAATGGAAGAGTGATCTTTGCCTTTTATTCTTTTGTTCCATTTATTCTTTTTGTAGTCAGAGTTGCATGGCTATTCCTGTATAACTTTGTGTTTGTTTAGCAGTGTACTACCTCTAGACTCAAATATAAGCAAAATTAATCATTTTCACTTTGATTAAGAAGAATAAAAGTTGGGTTAGTTTAATATTCTTGTTTAATAAGATAAAGAGGTACTTTTCTAAACTACCCTCCTTTGTATTTATTGAGAAGGATGTTTAGATTTAAAGATAACGGTAATTTTTAATAGTAGTATTCAATAGGACTTAGGGAGTTGATTTTTTTATTTTTAAGCTCACCTAACATTTACTTTTGTCTGTGAGTCCAGAGGAAGTATCTGATATGCTGATACACGTTTTCTCTGTATTTTAGGCTGAACAAAAAAGGTTAGCACTTTGTGCTGCTTTGTTTCTCCCTCTTAGAGATACCACTTACAGAGAAAAGAAAGCAAAGAAGGTACATACCCATTAATTTTTCTATATGCTAGTACTATTTGTGATTTGTCAATATTAAGCTGCAAGTATTTATGAGCTCTGGGATTTCAATTTGGTAGTTGAAACATCTAGGACAATATCTTGTGGTTTTGTATGCCAGTTATCAAAGGTTAATGGAAGAGTTGTTTGTATGCCATCTGTCCCAACTTCCAAACAGTTGGCAGACATTCTAACCAGTTGACTGTTTTAGCCTGATTCTGAATTTCTTGTAAGCAAGTCGAGGGGGAAGGTTGAGGAAGTTGTTAGGATATTTCAGAATAAATGAATCCTAGAACCCTTACAATAGATAAGATTAGTTTTTTTAGTGATTTTATCATTGTCTTTTCTGTTTAGTTGTTCCTGATATACCTTTATATTTTTTTATTTAATTTGAATTGTAGTCTGACTGGTTTGAAAATCTCAAACTAACTCTCCCTATAAATCAAAATCTCTGTAAATCTGAATGAACATGAAATAAAATTATCTTTCTTCTTCTAAACTAGAAAATAAGACAATATTGTGTTAGTGCCTGCATTACAGTTTGCAGGCACTTCTAACTTGAAAAAACATTTAAAAATAATTGTTTGAGTTGAGTTTAGCCAGTCAAGCCTTGATCTAAAATTTAGTTATTGTGTTGGAGCTCCTCAACTTGGACAATGTCTTGCACAGTTGTCTCAACTCCTCATCTTTTGGAGGGTGGAGACTAATATATCAGTTGCATCTGATCATTGTACCATGTGTCTATTCTTGCGATTGTATTTCAAATAAAATGTTGCTTCATAGCCTAATATTGGATTCTAAGTTATAGGTTCCTGTTGTCAATCATATTATCCGGGAGTCACTTAAACGAAAAGCTAAGGATGCGGAAATGGTCAGCTTTCATTCCTTTTAGCCTTCTTAAGATCCAAAGATGCATTATAACTTTTATAATTTAAATTATTTTTTGTATTATTGACTCTTGTTGATAATTTGTATTGATATTTGCATTTGTTCCTCAAAATATAGGTGCTTAACTTACACCAAGCATCACATAAATTCTTGTCGTTGTTCCCTTGTCTTACATCTGGTGAGGATGACCAAGTTGTCGATCATGATTGGATGGGAGACTTGGTTGATGTCCCTGTCTATTCTAGAGTCAGGGTACTGACAGGTATAGTTTTCTTGCTCTGCTACCAACCAAGGTTTTTTGTCTGCGGTATGCTGTTTTTTGGATTGTTAGAAATCTAGTATAAAAGCTCTTATGGTCCTTTACCTACCAGCTTAAGTGTTTTGGAATTGTTTGTCCATGACATGACATGGTAATCAGAGTGAACCTCTATGACCAAATGGTCTAGATTTTAATATTTGCCTTTCCCATTCTTCTAGTAAAAGAGTTGTCATTGTCCATAGTTGTTTAATGACAAGTAGCTATTGTTGTCATTAATCTTCATTTATAGTCTTTTCATGCTTACAGTGTGCTGCAGACTAGTTTTTCATGTTTCCGTATGCTGCAGTTTCAATTTTACTATTGGCTTTGCAGTAGAAAGTAGCTAAAGCCTACAACCCATATTTCCTTATATTTATTTTGCAGTCATACTTCTGTACCTTTTTTAGACACGAAAAGTTTTAAATTGTGTCAATAAAAGAAGGAAATAGAAGATTAGGGTTTTCCTTAAAATATCATGGCTGAGTTCAGTGTTGTGATTTTGCATTGTGATTCTTGCCTGCTCTTCCATGTGTTTGTATAGGAAATTAATGTAAGCTATTGTGCTTTATGAATTGTATTTATATAGCTGAACTTTTAATATTTTATTCATTTAGGGTTTCTCTTAAGAGAGCTTAAAGATTTTTGGCGAGTTGCACTGTTGATATCCACTATACTACATCCTATTGACATTGAAGATGGGCCCTCGCAGCTGGACAGAAGAAGAGATCTGTTTAATACTGTGGAGAATGCTATAACCAAACTCGGTGAACATTTTGCTCTTTTGTCTATTTTGTGATGTCTTCAATTTTTAGTTTTTTTCAGTACCTTCTTTTTCTTGTGCTTTATATCTTTCGAAGAAGTCAAATACTTGTTTTCTCAACTATATTCATAAAAAATATCCTGTCATTGTAGAGCATTTGAATTCTATTTTTGTATCATATCTAAACTAGTCAATGTATTCTTTTTATCTGAATAGTTGAGTGTTCATTTGTGTAAATGATCCTTTTCTTATTTTTCCTTTGGATTTGGAATTTGGAAGCTTTCTTCTAGCGTAGCACTTGCCCTGATGCTGCAGGCTTGCAGCAGTTTGAACTAGTGACTGTCTGTTTCAATGAGAATGCCAATGATACTATATTGTGGTAGAAAGTATAGTTTTCGCTAGAAAATTATAAATAAAGAAAAGCTAGGGTAATAGGGGAAAAAAGACAATAACTATTTGCATCCCATGTCCCACGATAGAGTGTGTTTGACGAGAGGTGTGTATATTTGTATGCTGGATACTCAAGTAGTTTTCTATGCCTCAAATTACTGTTTTTAATTAACACGTTTTCGTGGATAGCAGGCCTTGAGAGGGTATGGGACGTAAAACAATTGATCAATGGCAAAGATGTCATGAATAACTTAGGGCTTAAAGGAGGGCCTCTTGTAAAGGAGTCGGTAAGTCATTTGTTTGGCTTAATGCATTTTCACTCGCTGCCATGAAATTTGAGGTTTTCATTTTCACTTGCAGCTGGATAAAGCAATGGCTTGGCAACTTGCCCATCCATCTGGAACCGCAGAGGATTGCATTGAATGGTTGAGAGAAACCAATTCTAAGCGTGTTAAGTTGCAGTGAGATTGATTGCCTTGAGCGATTGTTTATTCTCTCATTGTTTTGAATTGAGAGAAGCTGCATTCGCTGAAGGAAACTTAGCCAGCTGGCTGGGTGACTTGAGATGATGCAAGGAATACTTCAAACATTCTTTCCTTGAGGTCGCTATGCCACTCGTAACTTTTATAAAGTCTGAAGCAGTTCCTGCTGACTTTTGGGATTTAAATTTACACCCTGGTAAAATGTAATTATTATTTTTTCCGTAACTGCTAGAATTGGTGAAAATATCATAGCCTTGTTTTGGTAGCATGTATCTTGTTCCGTGGTATTTATATTCCTATCAGGAGTCAAGTAACCATTGTATCGTGATAACACTAACCCGAAAGGCTTCATTTTTGATAGAACATAATCACCCACTTTAAGTGCGCAATCATGTGAATGACGTAAGTTACTTTGTTGGTGGATGAATATTGATGGCTGTGGCGGAGGGAAGAATGGAGTGGAAGGAAAAGTTATTTCATTTTTCTTATTTATAAAAGTTATAAAAACAGGAATTAAACATGGGTCATACATTTTTTTATTTCATTCTATTGTTTGTTTAATATTGATTTTCTTCTCTTCCAATTAGGAGTGTATATCATATAACAAATACAATTCTTTTACTTGTTTATATTTGCAAATTCTATCCTGATAAATGACCCTTTAAGGGTAATGTATTAAAATAAATATTGTTTATTTGAGTTAATTCTGATCTGTCCTCTTTTCAGATGATAGAATGAAATTATTCTATGAACATTTACACTGGTGTCCTAAAATTTTGCACTTAATCTAACTCCGATGTGATGTAAGATAACTTAAGGATCATTTCCGTTAAGAATGAAACTTGAAGAATAAGAATATGATTTCTATTTTTATTTTCTCCGTCACATCTTCTTCTCTTATAAATCTTTGTTATTCTTATATTTGCAAGACATGGATCAGTTTTGTTGAACTAAAGACAAATCTTATGTTTTCTAAGAATCAATAGATGTGTTATATCTATCCAGTATTGGTATCATAATTTTCTCCTTGAATTTGGAATATTGAAAATCCCTTTTCAACAAGCTTATCTTATGTAATTCAATATCAAATGTTAACAATAACTGAATATTCAAAATGTAATTCAATATATTTTTAAAATTGAACTAATATTCAAAAGAAAAAAAGAGAGGAAGAAAAACTATACTTTATAGTCTTCCAAAATTTTTGGTGTTAAAAATACGAGAATAATTTATATGCACACAGAAGTATTTCTTTTTAAATTAGAAAAAAAAAAGAAAAAAAATGCAAAAGATGAAAAATACTTTTATTTATATTGCACATTATTTTCTATTTAAATAGTTTGGCATTTCATAGACTTTTTTTTCCTTTACCTTCTAAAAAATCAAATAAGATAATTATTTTTCTTATTTTTTTCTTTGATATCAAATAATTTTAAAAAAATCATCTTACTTTTCTTTTCCTTATTTTTACTTTATTATCTGTCATTTCATTTTGTAAACCAAAATATCTTCTTTTTTTATCTAGTAACACAATTTGTGTTAAAGTACAATAGGTTGGATTTGATCTTTCAAAATTTATAATATTTCATGTTAAGTTTTGGTAATTCTATTTTGATCCAATCTAATTTAATATGTCCCCTTTTACAAGATGGTATTTTCTTTACATGCGAAAATAAAGGAATATGCGTGGAAGTATAGCAAACCATACGTTTAAAAAAAATAACAAAATTTCTTAATCTAATATATTTTGCATACTTTCTATCAATATAATTTTATTTTCTTAAAAAGTATATATTATAAAACACCTGTTAGTTTTAATTTAGTTATTATTGGTATAATTTAATTGAATACTCAATATCTAAATTTAATAGAAATACCGAGTCAACTTAGTTTAGTCATATCTCCTGTACCTACTGAACCAGCCACGGTAAGGTTGTAATTTGAATAGTAAAGTGAAATTAAGTTTAAATTTTAATCCAATTCCACTATCTGATCCGATCTGATAATCATGCACAGTAGGAAATAGAGGTTAGGAAGTTTAAAGGCGCAGAACAGAGTTTTAAGTGTTGTGTTGGGTCGTGTCGTGTTGAGATCCGACACAAACAAATATAGAAGATGACGATGAGGGTTTCGGTTGTTGTAAGTGTTCTGTTGTTGATCCAGTTTTGGCCTGGGGAAGCTGAGAAATTTTCGGTGGATGGAAAGGTTTTGATTTTGGACGACTCCAACTTCGATTCCGCCATAGCTTCCTTTGATCACATCTTGGTTGACTTTTACGCTCCCTGGTGTGGTCACTGCAAGCGTCTTGCTCCCGAGGTGGGTGCCCTTTATACCCTTCTTTCATGGGTCTCTTCAAGTTTTCCTTTTGATTTCAAACTCTCTTTCATAATTCTCTTTTTATTTCCCTTTGCTTCATGGGTCATGCTTTGGTGTTCGTTGCTTTGACAATATAGTATCTATGTAATGAATTAGTGGAAGCTTTTCTGTCTTAATAAGAGAAATGCTAACAGGATACCCTCTGAAGTACTGTTTCTAACACTCTTCTGTTGATTGAAATCTATCGGAAATTGCAAAATTTTGTGGGTTTCACTCCTTATTTAATGAGTGGGAATGAACTTCACTCATGGTTTTGTAGTTTTTAGTGTGTTGTTAGGGCTCCTTGTGTTGATGTTGGTGGACAGTGCATCTCAAGCATGATGCTCATTTTGTTTTTCTTTAGTGGTTTGATTGTCGAGTGTTGGTTTCACATGTTGCATTGTTTCTATTAGGTGTGAACTTTGTCAAAGGTCTCTGAGATAAAACTGATTTGTGATGTGAGTTTTATAATGCATTGCACTTCATGTTTAGTTTTGCTCGACGAGAGATTAACGAGTGTCATTTTATGTTGCACTTATTTTTTAGGATAATACCTCACCTAGTGGGATAAGTCTCTGTTGTTGTTGTTGTTGTTTGTGTGAGATAATAGCTGTGCTTTTCTTCCTTGCAGTTAGATGCAGCTGCGCCTGTACTTGCAACCTTGAACAAACCCATTGTCATTGCAAAAGTAGATGCAGACAAGCATACCAGCCTTGCAAAAAAATATGATGTTGAGTATGTCTCTGGGCCATACCGTTATATGGCTTGTTGAAACTGTCTTTGTTTCTTAATAACTGAAATATACGTGTTACTTTTTGGTTCAGCAATTAAGGAGACAAATGCTTTTATTTCATGAATGAACTCACAATACTTCTACTCTGGTTTGTAGTGCATATCCAACCATTTTGCTGTTTAATCATGGCGTCCCCACCGAATACCGTGGACCAAGGAAGGCAGATTTACTCGTTAGATATCTGAAGAAGTTTGCTGCTTCTGATGTTTCTATTCTGGATTCAGATTCTGCCGTGAATACATTCGTTGCAGAAGCTGGCACTTTTTTCCCCATTTTTATAGGTTTTTGTTTGAACAACACGGTAATAGAAAAGTTTGGCATAAAGTACAAGAAAAATGCATGGTTTTCTGTGGCAAAGGACTTTTCAGAGGATCTCATGGTATTGTATGACTTTGATAAGATTCCTGCATTGGTTTCCCTGAATCCACAGTACAATGAGCGGAACACATTCTATGGACCATTTGAAGGTTAGTTGATATTACATAGTCAAGGTTATCACTTATACTTATTTTATGTTCTAGTTAATCCATCTTTACTTCTCCAAAAGATTCATGCATTTGAGTTGGACTTGACACATCCAAGAAATTTTGAATCAGCTAACAGAATTGAACTCTTAGACATTTTTCAAACTTCTAAGTCTCAAGTGTTTTAAGATGTTTGCATTTTACTTGAGTGGAATGCTAATAAAACTTGAAGCTGTGTCTTCATCTTTGAAATTTTGGTGGTATAAGGTAACTTTTATGGCATCCGTTTGTATTTCTGTCCTGACAGTTAATGAAATAAGTTGTGAAGAAATTACCAAGGGAATTTGACTGAAGTTGAAATCTAAGCTTAACAGAATGATTTCATTTGAGAGGGCCTCTTTTGTTTCATGGTAGGAATTGAAGTTTGAATGCAAATACCTCAGTGATTTTTTTTTTCTTAATCAATCTGAGCTTGAATGTTAGCTATTAATCCAGAATTCCTTTCATGCGAGTCACTAGGAGTTACTACAATGTTCTAAGCTCGTAGCACTTCTTGATTATGTGTTATACATTTTTGCTTTTTCTTCTCCCGCATTGTGTTATGCTGGAACGTATTTTGTTTGTATTACAGTAATCATTTGATGAATAATGTTTGTTTTCATAAAACAGATGAATTTTTGGAAGATTTTGTTAAACAAAACCTGATGCCTTTGGTTGTGCCGATATCCTACGAAACACTTAAGTTGGTGAAAGCAGATGGTAGGAAAATAGTTTTGACAATTGTTGAGGATGAAGATGAAGAAAGATCAAGAGACCTGACTAAGTTATTAAAGGGTGCTGCCTCTGCTAATCGTGACTTAGTATTTGGTTATGTTGGAGTCAAACAGATGGACGAATTTGCTGAAAATTTTGATATTAGTACTAAACTACCAAAAATGGTGGTTTGGGATAAAAGTGATGATTACCTTTCAGTAAGTCTATGGTCTTTACTTTTAAAAGTTATTTTAGTATATCCAAATTCTAATTCTCGAAATGATCTGTAGCGTGGACTCTCATTGTCTTGTACTCTTATTTACATGCCTAGTTTTAAGTTTGTCTTGTTGTGCTGAGACTCTTCTCTTGCATGCTTTTATTGTTTTAGCAATTTGAACCTATATTTCTATACTTGAGTATTTTCAAGATGAGTTGTGAAGCTGGAGAAAATTCTCTTATTCTGACATTGAATCTAAAATACAAGAGCGAATTGAGATTCCTCTCTAGATTTTTGTATAAGTCTTAAGGGAATGTTCCGTTATACTGTCAAATGGAGCTTTTATTGAATCTCAATGTACTAGTCTTCACTGTATATTTTAGTCACTTCAGTTGCTTTAGAAAAACCTTTTACATAGTATGTCTTCAAGATAAACTATGGACTGTGCTCCTCAGTCATGAAGAATTGAAAGGCATTTGTCTATTATATATTATCAATGTCATTGTTCCATTTGGAATTTCAGATACATCTTTCCACAGTTAAATTAATGCACTTGATTAGTTGACTAGACTTCCACAGTGTTGATCTTGCTATCAAAGCTTAACTATGTTGGTAACATGAATTATTTGTTTATATCAAGGTCACGTAGGCTTCAATCTGCTGATTTTTGTGTACATTTGTATTTAATGCCATTTCGTTGAAATGATTTTCAGGTTGTTGATTCAGAAAGCATTGAGGGGGAGGATCAGGCAACTCAAATCACAAAATTTCTGGAAGGATACAGGGAAGGAAGAACCATAAACAACACATTCAGTGGACCTTCCTTAATGCGATTCATTCATCGGTCTTTTGACATTAGAGTGGTATACGTAGTTGTTTTTTTTGTGGCATTACTGATGCTTATTCAGAGCTTCAGTAAAGGAGGTGATGAGTACCATGCTGTACCAAATCAAGTTCAAGTTGATGATGCAAGCAGTTCTGTTTCAGAAGCTGAAATCAAAGAGTATAAACCAGGTGACAAGGAAGATTAAATTAGCATGTAGAATGATAATCAGTGCACGTGATCAGGAGCATTCTAGAAACTAGCGGCCTTTAGAATTACCATACCTATTGGTATGTGTAAATATTATAATTTGAGTGCGAATCTCCATAATTTTTTTTAGTACTGTTCAGACTCTTGTTTTTCTTTTACACCTTTTCACTAGCTATTAACATGAACCAAAAAGACCTATTTATTATATTAAACATGGCAATGATGTGTTAGCTTTATTATTATTTTCATCCTTCCTAGATATTAGTATTCATGTCCTTCATTTCACATTAAGTGTCCTTGAAAATTAATATATATATATATATATATATATATATATATATATATATATATATTTATTTCATCTTCTTCTTTCTAACCAAACATTTTCCCAACCCACCATCACTGTTTTTCCAATTTCAAATTATAATATTCCCAATAATAGATCAGCAATATCACCAACTTCATATAACTGAATTGCATCACCATCCACCACCAATATGTAAACTCTAACAACAAAAATCCAAAAATCAAAATTTTTCTATCATACACCACCAACTTTGTCATAAATTCAAACAATTCCATAAAGTTCTAATATAAAGCTCAAACAAAACCACAACAAAAATAAATGACAAAGTTAGATTGTAAAATTCACTTTAAGATTCCAATAACTTGTCCAAAATTATATACTATAAATTTGTAGAAGAGCATTTTTTCAGATACAATTTCTAGAAAAAAAAAATGAAAATAGGGAAAGAATATGAAGAGGAGATAAGACACAGTGAGCGATGTGGTTTTGATTAGAGTAATTAACTTTTAAGTCCAATATTTTAATTAATTAATTTGAATTATTTTTTTATAATTTTAATTTTAATTTTTAATTTTTTTTTTGTATTTTAGAAAAAGAAAAAAGAAAATAGATATATTTTGAAAAATAATTTCAATATATCTATTTAGATAAATAATATTTCAATAAAACTATTTAAAGAACTGTTCTTTAAAAAACATTGTTTTTGGGAAAAGAATGGCAAAATTCCATTCTTTGTTTTATGAGAGATGATAGACCCATCAACATATATAGTTCAAGTCACCTACTTGATTTTTTATTAGACTTCGCAATTCCATGTTTTTGTTTTGAAAGCTTCACTTGACACTTGCAATCATCACAAGGATTGAAATTAAAGATGAATTAAAGTGAGAGATCAAACTTTTATGCACTAAGATTTAACCACGTATCATACTTTTCTGTTTTCAAATTAAAATCATGTTTTTCTATTGTTTGCAACCTCGGTGTTAAAAATAGAAAACAATACACATAAAATTTTAATAAATGTTGTCAAATTGTACAACAAAATTTATTGTCAATTTCTATAAGGTTTAATTAATCGTAAGGTACCCAGTTTGGTACTAGAGTGTCAAATTGGTACCCGCTTTTAAAAAAGTGTCAATTGCATCTCAACTTTTGAAAATTGCTTCAATTAGGTCCCTTTCAGACAGAGTTGACTAACGCCGTTAGTCAACGT
>Ga0214544_1004083_pt1 | contig 29536 bp, 26 predicted proteins | sample CNSS3metaG_FD_160074 | JGI IMG/M metagenome (GOLD analysis project Ga0214544, IMG submission 160074) | Root nodule microbial communities from cowpea collected in UCLA plant growth center, Los Angeles, California, USA - CNSS3 | ecosystem: Host-associated > Plants > Roots > Nodule | place: USA...
GGTGTTTTTGCATATTTTGGAAGTGTAAGGGTGGATACTTTGTAAAACTTTTGAAATAGTGCAAAGTCAAGCTAAGGTTGCCTTGACAAACTGGATGTAGCTCAGGTTTGAGTGAACCAATATAAAATCTCATGGTGTCCTCTCTTCTCTAACCTTTCTCTCTTGCATTTTCATTTTAAAGTTTCAAGAATTTTTGCTTTAATAATCTTTTTCATGTTCTTGCATGTTTTCATAGCATCTGCAACATTGAGCATGTTTGTATAATCATTTGGAACTGGTCTTGATCATTCTTGAGCATTGTTTCTGGTTTAAAATTCAAATTCGCATTTCTACATTTTTCCCAGTATTTCAGTCGACTATTTTTCTGTTTCAATCAATTGATTATACCATAACATAATTTGTTTAGTAAAATCAATCTATTAACTCTATTTTTGATTGATTGAAAGTGTACAGTTGAATACTGTTTGCATCCTAACTTGGTGATCTATTTTGATTCAATTAAAGGTGGTTTTTAGCTTGCAAAGATAGCCTAAATTTTTAAACTAGCCAATTCAACCCCCCTTCTTAGCTTTTCAACCATTTCAAAACTAACAATTAGGTGTTGTTGTTGTTGCTAAGAACGTTGATCATCCTCTATGTAATTCAGAGGAAGTGTTTATTCATCTCTTGTGTCTTCAAGAGAGGTGTTTTCTAAACCTTTACTTTCTTAATCTGATTGTAGTATGATTCTGATAGTGATTAAGTTAATCTTTTTGTTTAAGAGATTAACAAATGGACATAGGATCCTTTGATTCGGACTAGTATAAATATCTATGTTGATCTTCTTCCCTATACAAAGAAATATTTTTTAGTTATAATATATTTAATCTCTTTAAATTTATAAATCCCTTCAATTAAAATTTTGACATCGAAAAATATTTTTAAATACAATTTATATTTTTTTAAAACTATAACTAGATACTTGTCCACGATTTGTGACGTACTCTCCAAATTAATACTTTTTTTTTTTTGTTTTTCTTTGATGCAGTATGAATATTAAAGCAACAATTAATTATTTTCTTCGCTAATGTTTTTATTTTAAAAGTTATTAAAAAAAGGCCAACACTTAAAATTAAAGAAACAAAGTCATTCAAGTGAATGTTTCAAATCTATGATGTAATTTTCATTAATATTTTCTTAAGTTGGGTACTGACTAAAGTGTAGTTCCTTGTATAATAATCGTATGTATAAATTTAGAAAACCTAATATCATCATTATGTTTTAGCCTTTACTTTGTGCATAAGGAATATTCATTAAAATAATTGAAGAAAGTTTGAAAAGAGCATCAAGCGTTTGTAGTCCAACGGTTAGGATAATTGCCTTCCAAGCAATAGACCTGGGTTCGACTCCCGGCAAACGCATTGAAAGATTATAAATTAGCAATCGGGTTCATCATGTTTTAATATTTTTGTGTGGAATTGAGTTCCTAAGATTAGAGGTGTAACAATTATATTGTTGTTTTGAAACCTTGTATTATTTGGTTCAAATGGCTCTTAGTCTCATGAAGAAAAGTGACATAAAAACAAAGTTGGCTAACATTTTTGTATCAAGAAGGTTTTGACAAAGTATCCATTAGGCCCGAATTTTTGCAAAAGTGCTATAAATTATTAGTTGCCAAAATGTAAGTATAAAAAAAGATCAACATTTAAGGTAAAAATTTCACTAAAATTAAATAGTTTAAGACTTCAAAAAGGTTGCCTTATTTCATATAACATTAACAAACTCTTACATTGCACATCTAAAATTTGTTTTGAAATTTTACGTAGCCTAGAAAAAATTTAATCTTTAAATGTGTTTTTATTGGGTTTTTCTTTTCCTATATGTCATGAGCTAGAATATTTATTATAACTCGTCAATGTCAACAAGGCCAATACAAAAAAGAAATAAAGAAACATATAATGCTATTTTAAATTTAAAATTATTTATGAAATACATATAAATATATTCCTTTTAATTATTAACATTGATCCTCTTTTGTTAGATTAAGCTTAAATGTTCCATTCAAAGCACAAGTGAATATGCGGAACAAACATTTTATTCAATTCTTGGAAGAAAAAGCATAGGAGAGTACATTATTTCAAAACTATTGTACAAGATTTACATGGATGAAATGACAACTCAAAAGGTATCCTGCCTCATGATCACACAGGAAGATCAGTTGCTATGGCACAAAAAGTGTGACCACATAAGCTTGTGACTGCTCTAAAGCTAAAGAAATAATGCCTCGTAGGAGGCTTGCCATATATGTCCTTCAAAGACAATCTTCTATGTGAATCATATGTCAAGGGTAAGCAAGCTAAAAGTTCTTTCAAAAGCATAAATGATTTTTCAACACAAAGCATATTGATCTATTCTGTCCAACAAGAACTAAGTCTCTAAGTGACATACGATATGGTCTAGTAATTGTTGATGATTATACTAGATGGACTTGGGTTGAATTATTAAGAAATAAAGATCAATCTTATAAATTCCTTTTCAAGTTTATTAAGCTAGTTCAAAATGAAAAAGGTCTATCAATTGTTTTTATAAGATTTGATCATGGAGGAATTTCAAAATGAAAATCTTTCTGAACTATTTGAAAGTTTTGGCATTACTCATAATTTCCCAACTCCAAGAACACTGCAACAAAACGATGTAGTAGAAAGGAAAAATATAGCTTTGCAAGAAATGACTAGAACAATGTTAAATGCTAATTCCACACCAAAACGTTTTTAGGCAGAAGTATTAACAAAACTTGTTATTTACAAAATAGAGTTTACTTAAGACCTTTAATTAAGAAGACTACTTATGAATTGTGGAAAGATAGAAACCTACAATTTCATATTTTCATTTTTTTATGTGCAATGCTTTATACTGAATACAAAAGATAATCTAGGGAAGGTGTTCTTCTTGGCTATTTAGAGACGTTCAAAGCTTATACAATATTTAACCTTCATACACGTACTATGGAAGAAGTCTTACATGTGAAACTTAGTGATTGTAAGCTTGATAAGAAATTATCTAAGGTAGAACAATGTTCTAGTTTTAAAAGGTAGGTTACAAAGAATACTATGACATAATTACACTAGTAGACAATCCTTCACCAAACGAGAAAGAAGTAAATGTTGAAAATGACTCATCAGAAGGACTATACACTCCCAAAGAAGAAAAGGAACCCTTTTATCACATGCAAAAATTACCATCCATCTAATGAAATCTTAGGTGATGCCAAGAAAGAAGCCACAAGATGATCAAAGCTTAAAACCAAGAAGCAATGATATCTCAAATGGAGTCTAGAAATGAGGATGAAGCTTTAACAAATGAAAGTTGGATACATGTAATGAAGGAGGAGCTAGGCCATTTGGAAAAGAACCTACGCAAAAATTATCAAAACACAACTCTTTATTTGTTCATAGATCACACATTTTTTATGCTCCCTCTATTGGAGCGATGTTTATTAATAGAGAGCGCTTACATCATTTCTCCAAATAAGTGCTCTCTATTTGCATATTAATACACAACGCTTCTCTAATTAAGCATTGTGAATTGAATATCAATAGACAACGCTTTAGTTAACAAACGTCTATTGGTTGCGTTATTTTTTATAAGTTATTTTATTTTTCATTCATTTAAACAAATGTGTTTTACAATACACATCGATTTGAACAAAAAAGGCTCTTTATTGGGTTGATATTTTTTTTAGAATTTATTTTATTTTTCATTCATTCCTTCTTATTTTAGTGTTATATTTGCATAAAACTTATAGGATAACTAATACAATCAATCAAAGGTCTAACGAAATGTGATTCATAAAAGTATGCATGCATTGCTAGGTAAGTTTTCCTTTAAAGATAGTAAACAAACTACTATAATACACTTATACCAAAATAGTCTAGCAGCCATTATCAAATCAAGTATCTAAGTTGGTATGTCTTTGTGAAGGTGGTAATTAATTTTTATACCCCATGGGTGATCTGATATTGTTCTGTTATACAAAAAGGGGTAAGGAAGTCACCATCTAACTGTGAGTGGTCCACAAGTAATATTTCCAGTGAAATATGGTCATGTGATGTGGGTTAATCGAGACAAGTTATCCCATTTTAGACCACCCTAATATTATTTATGCGTGAAAATATTTTATTATCAAGGTATGTCTTTGTGAAGGTGGTGATTATTTTTTATACCCATAGGTGATCTGATATTGTTCTGTGGTACAACAAGTGGTAAGGAAGTCACCACTTAAATGAAATGAGGTCATGTGATGTGAGTTAATAGAAACAAGTTATCTCATTTTGAACCAACCTAATATTATTTATGCTTGAAAAGATTTTATTATCAAGGTATGTCTTTGTGAAGGTGTTGATTATTTTTTATACCCCATAGGTGGATCTTATATTGTTCTGTTGTACAAAATGGGGTACCACATTCTTTGGTACCGTTGTAATTAGTGACCATGAAGTTGGTATTTCCACATCCCCAAGGACTCATCTACACAACCTTGGAACGAATACCACAACCAACATGGTTAGTTTTCATTACATTATATAGTGTTTTTATTTAAATGAAAAGAACTAATTATTTTAAACGAAACCATGTCCAAGTCTTTGACGTACCAAGCATAGGGTTTTTATTGCTATTAACTTTAGTTGAAAATACTCATGTTTGTGGAAGTTGAGAAATATTGAGGTTAAATATGCATATCCTATATTTATTTATTATAATTTATTATGATGCTAACGTTTAATTAATGTATGACATATTTTATGCAGGAAATAATTTGCAAACAATATCCATTTTTGGATCATTCGGCATGATCAACATGGCATTACCAAACACCTTTTGGGATTATGATTAGTGTTTGTGAATGATATGTTAGTTATGGATAGATTCGTAGTTTTCAAGTATGTTGCTCTAGTATCGTTCACTACAGTGGTGTATGTGATCAAAGGAACTATTATGTCATGATTACTCATGCAGTACGTGATGACCAACCCAATACTTTTTGTACAGGAGCACCATTCAGCTTCATCCATACTTTTGAAAATTGGAATCCCTTGTTTCAGACAATTAAATCATGGTATTCTATTTTTTTGTGGAGGTTAATAAAAACTTTGGTGCTTTAATATTGGCAAAGTTGTGATAAAAAATTAGAAACAACAAATCTCCTAAGTTCACTAGAAATCCTAAGTGATCATCACTCACGCAGTACGTGATGACCAGCCTAATACTTTTTGTACACGAGCACCATTCAGCTTTAGCCATACTTTTCAAAATTGGATTCACCTGTTTCACATAATTAAATCATGCTATTTTATTTTTTTGTGGAGGTAATAAATATCACCATAACATATTCACCGTGGTCTAAAATTATGACATTGAACTATTTTATTTTCGAAGTGCACCAAATAAGTGAACTAGTATATTCATAAAAATGTTGCATAATAAAAAAAAGTTATCACTGTCAATGCATACAGAGAAAAACTTGTTGGTTGTTGAAGCACACAAATTTACATAATTTTTACATAATCAATCTGCACCAATAACATATACAGTGAAGTAAACTTGTAGAATGTACTACCTACTTAAACAACATATTTGCACTAACTCCTACAAATTGCCTTATAACTTCTACTTATATAGAAATGGTTGAAATCTTTTAATAACGCTCTTTCCATGTATATTTTAAGGGTCAAGAATCCATTCACACACATATTGTTGTCTGAAATGTTGGAGCTCCTCCTGTGGCAAAAAAAAAAATCCATAATGGTATGTGATAAAATATCCTTTGCATCAATGTAACAGAAGAGTAAGGGGGCATGGTTTTACCATCAAATCTTTTAAGTCCTTCCCACATATCAAGATACTTTAAGACCAAAATGCCATAATCATGCTTGAATATAGGGAACATAATATTAATCCACACAAACAAAAATAATCTAACTTAAAAGTCTGATTATTGAACTTCTTATCCTTACAAATTTGGTTGTTCAGGAAGATCAACAACGACGAGTTCAAAGGATGCTTTGTCTTGGTTCTTATCACCCATCAAAAGCCACAATAAGTTTTCCAAATTATACATCTGCGTACACTTATAAATAACAAATGACCTCTGAAATTTTAATATCCTCAAAACATATGGCAAAATAGTTATCAAAGTAGTTGAATTACCACATTATTATCTATTTGTTTCTTTTGCCGACACTTGTGTGGAAGAGAATCCAAGACAATAAAGTAATTGCTTTCAAAATTGATTGCATAGAACCACCAGTGTCCATCATAAACAACTTGGGCAAACAACTGGACAAAACTAAAATTAAACACACCAAAGCAATATAAATTAAGTCATTTGATAATCAAACAATGTGCCAAACTCACAATATATGTTGTTAATATTTCCTCATGTGAAACCAAACTGCGTGGTAGGTAATGTCGGTAGTAGTCTGAAGTCCATACACGTCTATTTAATTTCCTCTCATTACAATCGATAATCACAACATTCTACCAAATCAGGTCTACAAATGTTATATGTACACTAACATTTCCAACAAATAGATTAGAGGATTCCACTTACTGTAAACAAAGGATTGAATATTAATCTATTTACTTGGCCAATCAGTCTTTTCTCTTTGTATATGTAATTGCTGGCTGCAAACAGAACAGACTAAAAACACCACGAATCATTATTATATTCGATGACTTTCAAATTAAAATTCAAAGTTCATTGTTTTAGCTGCAAGCATTTACCATGTTATGAATCCAGCCACGAGGATGAAATCCATGATACTCCACACTTCTGTATAATTGCCCATTGATTTCAGCATATAGAAACCTAAAAAAAAATTAACAAATTACAATTATCACACTTAAATTAATGATAAATCTAATAAGCACACCATGACATGGCTTTGCTAGGAAAAATTTGGATTACATACCTTGCCCAATGAGCAGTAGTGACATTCTTGTACAATTAAGCCATATCTATAATCATTGTACTGGTTTGGCCTCTAATGTAAGGGACAATGGCCAAGCACTCAAATTTTGAGCATTCTTTAGTAACACTGGTGTTATCCTCACTTTCACTAGAATGATCAAGCTCTATACACTGCTCAGGTTGGGCAAAGGAATGTGCCACTGAAGGAGTATTGTCACCTTTCCCACCCTCCTTCTGCTGCGAAGAAGAACAAACACTTGGATTTAAATATTTTGTTCACCATGACAACGGTCAAATTCAACTTTTGTTTAGAAATCATCGTGGATATTCATTTCATTTGCTTGTTGACACTACTCTTGGTGAGAAGGAGAACCCCCAACTTGAATAACATCATTTCCTTCATGGCCACGTCCTTGTGAAGGAGAAGCGTCACCTTCATCACACATATTCTGCTGCGAACTAGAACCCACAACTGAATTTAAATTCTTTTCTTCATCATCAAAAGGAGCCTATTCATCTACTGTTGTGAAATCACCATGGACGTTCTTTTCTTCTGCCTATTCACACTAATTTTGTTCAGAGGGAGAACCCCCAACTTCATTAAAATCATTGCCTCTAGGCGCAGAAGGGTCAGCATGACCACTTCCAAAATACTCATTCCGCAAGTTTTAAATTTCAACCTTCATCTCCATTACAAGCCTCTCGTGCTTTTCAAAATTTTATTGTAAAGTCGCATTTTGATTAGAATAACCATCACCGCTGTAACATCCCTAAGGAATATTACTTTGAAAATATCACAAACAATTAAATAAATGAGACTAAATACGATAATATAAAAATTTTCCTCATTTATTTAATTGTTTGTGATATTTTCAAAGTAATATTCCTTAGGGATGTTACAGTTGGTATCAGAGCAAAAGTTTCAAAAATGTTTTGAAAAACATGTTTTGGGGCTTTTGGGGAGTGAGCTTGCTATGTGTGTGCATGTTATTATGTGTGTTTAAATCTAAGGAGGTAAGATTGTGTTAAACTAATGGAATGATGTTTAACAGTTGAATATGTGGCGTATCCAGGCAATGGCATCTAACAGAAGAAGAAGGAATGCTGGCGGTGTTGATGACATTGCAGAAGCCATTCATCGCATGGTAGATGCAATGCAACAACCTATTCCAGCACAGCCGAGAGTGGCCCTAGCACCAGCAAGAGCGCCAACAATAGAGGATTTTCTACGCGATAAGCTCGCAGAATTCACGGGTGGGGCCACCCCAGACGAAGTTGATGCCTGGCTTCGCAAGTGCGAAAAGATCTTTGGAGTGATGAATTGTGCTGACGAGTAGAAGCTGGCCTTTGCTGTGTACCTGCTGAATAATGACGCCGAGTACTAGTGGGCAGGCATGAAACAACAGATGCTGGTTAGGGAGGAGCCAGTAACCTGGGAGAATTTCCGAACCCGCTTTTTAGAAAAATATATCCCAGATACTGTTAAACAGGACAGGGAAGCAGAGTTCCTGGCTCTACAATAGGGAAACATGTCGGTGCAAGAATATGTTAACAGATTTGAGCAATTGGCAAGGTATTATTCCTAGGCAATTACTGAAGAGTGGAGATGCCTTAAATTCGAGCGGGGGCTCAAACATGAGTTAAAGAAGGTGGTCACGCCTCTGAGAGAAAGAAGGTTTCCAATCTTGGTGGAACAAGCCAAGAGTGTACAGTACCTAGAAAGAGGGCCAAACCCAACAAGTCGACATCAGAAGAGTATTGCAAAGACAAGACAGGTGAAGAAACCATATAGTCGACCCCAGACTTCTCAAAGCCCTACGTGTTACTATTGTGGTGGGCCCCATTTAAAGAGGAATTGCCCTCAGATAACCGATGGGGTAGGAGGGTCAGGAGATCGTCGCAAATGCTTCATATGCGACAAGCCGGGCCACTTTGCCAATAACTGCCCGGAGAAGAAGAGTATCGGGGTGAAAAAGCCAACAGCGTCCCCAGCTGAGAGAGCTAGAGCAGCGGGAAGAGTGTTCGCTATGACTTCCACTGAGGCTACCCAGTCAGGTAACCTTATTCTTGAGCCCTGTTCGTTAATTGGCCAGTCAGTTTTGGTGTTGTTTGACTCTGGAGCAACACATTCCTTCATTTCTAATGCTTGTGTGGGGAGACTGAATTTGGTGAAACGTGATTTGGGATGTGAGTTGCTGGTGTCAACTCCTTCCTCATGTCAGGTAGCAACCAGTTCAGTCTGCGTGGGGTGTGTGATGGAAGTGGCAGGTCGTAGATTCAAGGTGAACTTGGTGTGCTTACCTCTGGAGGGACTGGACGTAATATTGGGAATGGACTGGTTGTCCAATAATCACGTCATAATTGATCGTGGACGACACAGTTTGGTATTCCCAGAACATGAAGGGTTAGAATTGATCTCAACTCGAGAAGTCGTGAGAGCGCTGCAAGAAAGGGCCACCTGTTTTTTGGTGATGGCTAAACCAGAAAAGAAAAGCACATTGGAGACGATTCAGAATATTCTTATTGTCAATGAGTACGTAGATGTATTTCCAGATGAAGTACCGGGAATGCCCCCAAGTCGAGACATAGATTTCGCTATCGACTTAGTTCCTGGTGCAGGTCCAGTATCCATGATGCCGTACAGAATGGCACCTGCCGAATTGACAGAACTCAAGAAGCAAATAGAGGATCTACTTAAGAAGAAATTTATTCGGCCCAGTGCGTCGCCGTGGGGAGCTCCGGTATTACTAGTGAAGAAGAAGGATGGGAGCTCAAGACTTTGCGTTGATTACCGGCAGCTAAACAAATTAACAATCAAGAATAAGTATCCGCTACCGAGGATTGACGATCTACTAGATCGGTTGAAGGGGGCAGGAATATTCTCTAAGATAAACCTGCGATCCGGGTATCATCAGATTTTGGTGAAGCCGGAAGATGTACAAAAGACGGCTTTCAGGTCGAGGTATGGCCACTACGAATATGTAGTGATGCCATTCGGAGTAACGAATGCACTGGCCATATTCATGGATTACATGAATAGAATCTTTCGACTTTGGTTAGATAAGTTTGTCGTCATCTTCATAGATGACATACTTATTTACTCAAAGACTAGAGAAGAGCATGCTGATCATTTGAGGGTTGTATTGAAGATACTCAGAGATCATTAGTTGTATGGGAAGTTGTCCAAGTGCGAGTTTTGGCTGGACGAGGTACAATTTCTTGGGCATGTCATATCGGCCAAAGGCATTGCGGTGGATCCGGCTAAGATCGAGACGGTCCTTAAGTGGGAGAGGCCTAAGACGGTGACCGAGGTGAGGAGTTTCCTAGGTCTGGCAAGATATTACAGGAGGTTTGCGGAAGGGTTCTCAAAGAAAGTGAATCCATTGACACAGCTCACAAGAAAAGATCAGCCCTTCTCTTGGACTGAAAAGTGTGAGGAGTGTTTTGAGAACATGAAGAGGTGTCTGACTACTGCCCCGGTGTTAGTGATTCCTGATCCGGAGAAAATGTTTGAGGTGTATTGTGATGCGTCTTATCAGGGGCTGGGGTGTGTGTTGATGCAAGACAAGAGACCGGTCGCATATGCTTCTCGTCAATTGAAAGTACACGAGAAAAATTACCCGACTCACGACTTGGAGCTAGCAACTATTGTATTTGCTCTTAAGTCTTGGAGACACTACCTGTACGGGTCTCAGTTCCAAGTTTTCATTGATCACAAAAGTCTGAAATACTTGTTCGACCAGAAGGAGCTAAATATGAGACAGCGCAGGTGGATGGAGTACCTGAAAGACTACGACTTTAAATTGCTTTACCACCCAGGCAAGGAAAATGTCGTAGCTGATGCATTGAGTCGTAAGAAGATGCATGTTTCCTGCATGATGGTAAAGGAGTTAGAGCTAATTGAAAAACTCTGAAACATGAACTTGGGAATGCAATTTGGTCAAGGGGTCATACAGTGCAGTATGTTGAAAGTTACTAATGACTTCTTGAATGAGATACGAGTGGCTCAGGGGCGTGATACGGAGTTACAACAAATTGTAGGATGGCTGGGTACCGATAAAGGAAAGGATTACCAAATGGGGGAAGACGGAATTCTACGTTTCAGAGGTAGGGTGTGCGTGTCTGGAGGACCCGTGTTCAGGAGGGAAATTCTAAAGGAAGGTCATCTAAGTCGTCTTAGCATACATCCTGGTATGACTAAGATGTACAAGGATTTGAAAGAGTCCTTTTGGTGGAACGGAATGAAATCTGACATGGCCGACTTTGTTGCTCAATGTCTGGTATGTCAAAAGGCCAAAATTGAATATCAAAGGCCAGGAGGTACCCTGCAACCATTGGAAATAGCTCAGTGGAAGTGAGACAATATCTCCATGGATTTTGTGACTCACTTGCCGAAATCGATCAGGGTCATGACTCAGTCTGAGTAATTGTGGACAGATTGACTAAGTGTTCGCACTTCTTACCTATAAATCAGAAATGGTCGATGGATAAACTAGCAGAAACTTATGTACGAGAAGTAGTGAGATTACATGGGGTGCTAGAAAGCATAGCGTCGGATCGAGATCCGAGGTTCACCTCACGGTTTTGGCAATCCTTGCAAGCAGCCCTAGGAACCCAATTAAGGATGAGTTCAGCCTATCATCCCCAGACGGATGGTCAGTCTGAGCGTACTATACAATCGTTGGAAGATTTGTTACGGTCATGTGTGCTAGATCATCTGGGAAACTGGAACGATGTGTTACCTTTGGTGGAATTCACATATAATAACAACTATCATGCTAGTATTGGAATGACACCGTACGAAGCATTATATGGTCGTAGGTGTAGAACACCACTGTGTTGGTATCAGGATGGGGAAGCCCTTGTGCTTGGTCCCGAGTTTCTGCAACATACAACTGGAAAAGTTAAATTAATCCAGGATCAGATGAGAGCCACGCAGAGTCGGCAAAAGTCCTATGCTGATAAAAGAAGGCGGCCATTGGAGTTTGACGAAGGTTATCATGTGTTTCTACGGATTACCCCAACCACGGGAGTTGGAAGGGTTCTAAAATCGAGGAAGTTGACATTGCGGTTTATAGGACCTTATCAGATTACGCGAAGAATTGGGCCGGCAGCCTACGAAATTGCCTTGCCACCTCATCTAGCAAACTTGCACAACGTATTCCATATTTCTTAGTTGAGGAAATACGTTGCAAGTCCAGACCATGTATTAGAGGATGATGATGTACAAGTGCGGGAAGATTTGACCATACCAACTGGACCGGTTCGCATCCTTGACTCTCAAGTCAAACATCTGCGGGGTAAGGAGATAAAGACGGTGAAGGTGCTTTGGGATGAGGCAACTCAGGAGATGACCTGGGAGAATGAGGATCGCATGAAGTTATCCTATCCACATCTGTTTCCTGGTAAGTTTTGTTTTCGAGGACGAAAACTTTTGAAGGTGGGGGGAATGTAAGACCCGAGAAAAATTAAATAATTAATTAAGTAATTAATTGGATAAATATGGGTAAGGAGAACCTTTAAAGTAATAAATGCGGAGTGTATAACGTGGAAAAGTACTAGCTCATGTGGTTGAGAGTACTTCGATTGTGTGAGAGGACTTGGGTTCGAGTCCTATGTATGTTATTTTTGTGTGTTATTAAATTTGTATTATTTTTGTGTATATTAAAACGTGTTGGGGGTTTTTATGATTATTGAATTGTATTGGGTAGTATGAAATATGAATTAGTTGCATTGTTAGGCATTGAGTTGGCATGTGCATGGGTGTGGGTTCAAACCTTGGGAGACCAAAGGAAACTTCATTTTTGTCATTTTTGGTTTTGATTTGAAGTTCAAGGGTTAAGGAAAAGCCCTAGCAGAAGTATCAGTTAGGGGTAGTTGGAAAGCAAGCCAATTAGTGAGCTTGAAAGGTCATTTCCCCTTCTTAATGCAGTTTTTCGTTTAAGGTTTTAACTCACCATTAAAACACCACTAAAGAGCCTAATTGTGAGGGAAGGGAAAGTTTTCTGCAGAGGGTATTGTGAGGTAGACAGAGAGTGCGAAATTCAGTGAGGAACTAAGAGTGTGGGTGGATCAGTGGGGGCTGAATTGAGAGAAGGCAAGGGAGATCAATTGGAGTTCAAGGAAAGAAGTAGAAGAATATCGAAGAAAGCTTTAATCCAGGTTAGGGGAGTTGTTTTGCTTGTATATATATATATATATATATATATATATATGTATATGTATATGTCGTTCATGCTTTTCTGGACTAAATGGAATGTGTAAACTGATGATTCACTGTTCTTTTCTGCGTTTTCTGGAAAAATTCCAGAAACCGCCTAGCGGGGTTGAAGGACCGCCAGGCTGCTCATGCCACCTGCGCTTGTTTTCTGGATTTTGATATGCACCGCCTGGCAGCTAAGGGTAGCTCGCCAGGCGACACGAACTGGGTTACCCAGTTTCTTCTGATTCTTGGTATTTTTGTGATGTGCGAGGTTCGGGGAGAATCTGGTGATTTGAATATAACTGATTTGATGGATTGTTGATTGTAAAATTTATAATTGGTGGATTAATACATGAATTATAATGGAATTGGGAAATTAGGGTTCATGAGGAATTAGAATTGGAAAACATGGTTGATCGCGATAGGGAGTTTTGTTGATTGAAAATAGACATTAATGTGATTAGGATATGAATGTTGATTGTTGTGTGGAGGTGGAGATATGTTAGAATTAATGCTAAAGGAATTTGGGTTAGTAGTGAATACTGTGAATGCTGGAAAATGTGGCAGTGTGCGAAACTGATATGAACCGCCTGGCGGCACTTGGGTGACCGCCAGGCGACGCATCAGAGGGTAGAACGTTTGGTGATGTTGCTAAAAAAATGTGTTATGGAGAGTCACAGGAGGGGGATTTCTGGAAGATTTGGGTTAAAAGTCAGTAAATCTCTTTTCATGAATTAAGGGAACATACTAACATAGGAGGACTAAGGATTTATTTGTGGTATGACTTAGATGTAAGTGCAATTAGAGAAGAGTACTGCAAACTGTACTTTGTATTGTGGTGAGTGATGAGCCTACTAGTTACACCATAGGGCATGTTCTTGTACTGTATTATGCGAGGCATATCGAGATGAGAGGATTGAGATTCGGGTCTATCTAATTGTACTTACTACATTCTGGTTTGATGTTATGTCTTGTAAAGTTATGAATGAATGAGTGATGGAAATATTATGTAAATGTGGGTCTATTAAGACCTGTAAAAAAGTGCCAAAAAACCAGTAGCATTGCGCTACTGGTATAGCGCTTGGCGGCGCGAGGTGAACCGCCTGGCGGTAGAGTGAAAGACAAGTGGCAGTGGTCACTGTTAACACTAGGCGCCTGGCGGCAGGGTGGTGTCCGCTAGGCGGTGACGGAGAATTTCGGGTCCAATCTGGGCCGCAGCGCTTGGCGGTAGGAGTGTGACCGCTGGGCAGTTTTCTGCCAGTATCCGCCTAGCGGTGTCTAGGCGGTACCAGGCGGTTTGTGTGGTTGTATAATTATCTTCTTTTGCTTGATTAGTGAACTCAAAGGACTAAGTTCGCTTCTTTTATGCTTGGGTTGATGGACTAAGTCCAATAGAGGTCTGGGACGTGCTTGAGTGGTGGAACGCATGATGGGCATGGAACTAAATGAGTTCCCGTCGGCTACTATTGGACGAGGAGTCCTTAGTATGGTGATTGCATGCGTTGTGCGCACGATGGGCAAGGAACTGTGATGTTCCCGTCGGCTACTATCGGGCGAGGAGTCCATAGTATGGTGATTGCGTGCGTGCTAAGGTCCAAGTTGTGTAAGCTTGGATGTGTTACTACAGGCGAGGAATCTGTAGGGTTGGACTATGAGCAGGATTGGCTCGTAGGGTTGGACCACGAAAGGGATAGTTTCGTGGAAGCACAGTGAAAGTCCCAGGACCTAGTTTCATGCAGGGGACTCAGGAAGGAATCTGGGATCAGGGTGAATAACTTGTAATTAAAATGTATCTGTAAATTTTTATTGGGATGGGTATCATATTTAATTTGTTTAATATGCATAACTCACCCTATCTATGTGTGCATGGCGATGATCGGATGATTCATTATCCGAGAGCAGATGACTTGACAGGTGAGCCAAGAGACGCTTGAGACCAGAGAGAGGGATGATTTGGGCTTTTTGAAGATTTAAACTTTTTGATGTATTTATGTTTTGGACATTAACCGTTTTGGCTTTATGAGTTGTAATGTTTTTGAATTGTGAACGGTTACAATGTTTTGATAATACGACTTTAATTTCCCGCGTTTTGGGAATCTGCATATATAAATGAGGAAAATTTTTATATTATCATATTTAGTCTCATTTATTTAATTGTTTCTGATATTTTCAAAGTAATATTCCTTAGGGATGTTACAACCGCCGCTGTAAAAAAATTTACCACTGCCTTCATCCTGAATCTAGAGTGCACTTGCAACAATTGGATTGTTCTTGTCCTCCTTAATCAGGGACCAACCGTAGACACCCTGCGATAAATAAATAACATATTCAAATCAGTTCAAAAAAATCAAAGACAATGAAAGAAATCAAAATAGCAAACAACATTACTGTCAGCTTTTCAAAAATGGACTCAATGGTAACAGTCCTAATCTTTACCAATGGTTAGTGCAAAATTTGTGGAAAATGATTTTTGCAATGTACATCATTTAACAAAGGTCGACTAGCAACCCATAGCTATGTCAATGGAAAATAGGATATCATATACAAATCATTAATAAAAGAAAACAAATAGCTTTCGAGAGGATAAAATACCTGTACAACTGCAACACAAACAACTACATTAAGGCTACTAGAATTTTGCTTTTCACGTATAACATTACATCCACAATTCAAACCACCAATAAAAAATGTATGAACACACTCTGCCCAATTATAGTCACTCAAGTTATCCAGATTGTCTAAAATTTTTGAAGGCATATTTGAGATTGTCTTAGAGGTCTTACAAAAATAAAAGACACAAAAACATAGTAACAAATAAAGCCTACACACATTGTCCACATCATCATCATCATCCCTAGCCACAAAGATCTTAATCTTCTCACTTATGTCCCATACTGTAATTGGGTTTGTTATCAAATAGTGAACCTACTAAGCCACTTACATCACTATCAAACTCAATAGATTTACCAACCATACTTACACCTAAGCAGATACAAACATCATATACTGATAACCAGACCAACTGCTGCCCAGCATGAATGAAGTCCCCATCAAGAACCCACCGATACAAAACTTCCCTAATCAAGGGGTAGTTAATTTCCAACACCTTCCCCAGCTCCAAACATCACCTAAAAAGTGTAACTTGGATTCTTTTACGATGACTGGGTTTGAGTAGATTGTTGGCTTTAACCATATATTTAGTGTCACACATATGCACAATTCGGACCTATATTTACCCAAGAAAACAATGTTACTCAAATATAAAAAAGAAACAATTCTATTGAAATTAACACAAGGACTGAAAAATAACTTGTTCATCCTTGTCTTCCTTCTTTGTCTTCTTGCTTTTACTGCACGCTTATGGAGAAAGACTTACTTGGCATGTACGACCCATCTCTAACAATTGTAAACTTAATCGACAACTTTAATGGCGAATAATTTACTCCGACAAACTCATTGCAAAATATTTACCACAAGTCATCACATAATTAAAAAAAACCAACATAATTATGAATATAGCTTAAGTTACAATTCAGGTAAATGACATCAATCATACATTAATTAGAAGTACCCCATATTGACTCAAAAACATGATTGTTCAAAATTACCCCATACCACTATAACATGATTGTTCAAAAACTATAAACAACTCACGTTCTACCAAAAACTACATAACACGTCATCATTTATGTGCACAAACATCATCATATAAAATTAGGCAGATGGAATCACCCTACACATCTTCAATAATGACAAAATGCATTCAACTACATATGCGGTTGCCTTTAATCACTTTGATGTTTTTACTCACTTTGCTAAGTTTACTGAATTTGGGACCATAATCTAAACGCATATCACACTACAACACCACCATAAAAGTCAATAAACAATTTTATAGAGCACACTTGCAATCACATACCATTATGCACACCCAAAAAAATTTAAAAAGAACAGGAATCAATGATTATAACTTTGCAATCAACAAATAAACAACTCAAACCTCAAAAACAATGGTGCAACAACCAAAGGGCGACGGAACAATGGAAGAGACGCTTCGCCTCGCAGATTCAATAAAATAGCACTTCACCCCTTTTATTTTGCTCCACAAACCCTATTTTCCTCTACAATTCCAACTTTTGAAAGCACTGACCTATGTTCCTTTAGTGAAATGAATGAACACGGAAATTTTAATACAAGGACAAACACAATAACAACTGTAGAAACCACAAACATAGAAAGAAAAAAAAATCAAAACTTTCAATGTAAATCCTTATTCTTTTTTATAAAAATGTAAATACTTCAGCTACAATGGTGTGTCCAGGACCCTACAAGTTATAACTTGTTTTTTTAAAGGAAAATGATTTAGTGCACACAAAACTTTACAACTTATTTTACAACATGATGTGGTAGTACTTTTTTATTTTATTTAAGTTTGAATTAAAGTACACATTGGGTAAGGGAATGGTTCAAAACCAAAAAGTGTTCGAATAAAAGCGATTTTGAAAAAAGCTTCATAGTTTCAATTGGCCTCCTTTTCTTCTTTAACTTATGGAAAAAGTGTTGAACCCTTTATTTCTTTGAAAAATAGTTTCATTCTTTGTTTCCCTTCTTATTTTTTCTATGTTGTTGTTATTGGTCTTAACTGTGTGTGTATACCCATTGGACGAAAGTATCGTCGGTTCGTCATCCGTAACCATTGGCGAGGAAAGGAGCCGTTTTTTTTTGGAACCCCTGTTGTGCAAAAGTTGTTAAAACCCTGTGGAAGCTCGATTTCCCGGTAAGTTTTGAAATCCCTAAACCTAAATTAAATTTTTTGGTTCTGTTTTGAATTGGGTTTTTTGTCGTTGCTATTTTTGGAGCCATTTTAAAGGTGTTCCACGTGAGTCCTATTTCCCACCTGTTGCGCCTTGACTAAACTATTACATTACTTACTTAAATTATGCGCTGACCACAATATATGTTAACCCAGGTGTTAATAATTGCCAACCCTTATTATTGAAATTACACTTCTATGAAAGTTGTGAACAAAGCCCACATACTTTTCCTAGGTGGTGTTTGTTCACATAACTCCTTTTCCTAGGTTTAACAACTTTTCCACAAAAGGGGTTCCAACAAAAAATGACTCATTTCCATGCCAATGGTTACAGACAACGAATCAACAAAACTTTCGTCCAGTGGGCATACACACACTGTTAAGACCAACAATAACAACACAGAAAAAATAAGAAGGGAAACGAAGAATGAAACGAATTTTCAAAGAAGAAAGGGATCAATACTTTCTCCACAAGTTGAAGAAGACAATGACTTAAAGGAAAAAAGGAGGCTCGTTGAGCTTTCCGCAAAACCGCTTTTGTTTGAATACTTTTTGGTTTCGATCCATTCCCTTATCAATGTGTACTTTAATTCAAAATTAAATTAAATATAAAATTATTGCCACGTCACGTAGTAAGATAAGTTGTAAAGTTTTCTGTCACTATATCATTTTCCTTTTTTAAATGCTAAGTTTCCTTTTCTTTTTGAGGTACTATGTTGCGTGATGATAGAGGAGGTCTTTTATGCGTGTATGGCTATGAAGACCGGATACATGTACAGACTCGGATACGACACGAATACGGAGATACGATTAAATTAGAAAAATATAATGGACACGGGATACGATATATGTATACATATTAGTTTCAAACTTTAATCTATTGGAAGATACATACCACACAGTTTTCTTAGTACACATATCTTAGTGTTAAGCTAAGTTTAGTTTGGATAGGAAACCTACCATAGTTACTTTGTGGTAGACTTTGTATGTGTTCCTTATTTTTGCATCACGTGACCATAAATGAGAAGTAAGCCATCCATGGACCATTTTATTTGCTTGTTTCTGCATGAAACTTATTCCCACGTTATAGGCCTTCACCACTAAAAATTCTCATATTACATTGGATTTTTCTTGCAAATTTGTTATAAGAATTTACAAGAAAACACTTTTTTCTGCTATTTTTTCTAAGAATCTTAATTGGCCGGTAATTCCTTTATGGATAATTATTTCCTAAAAAATCATAAAATTCGTAATTTATTTCCTACAAAAGTTTTTGTAAAAAATGTTTATAAAAAACATTTTGCAAAAAAATTGGCAGCAATTTCCTGCAATTTTTTTTTTCATAACAAAGTTTATAAGTATTTTCTACAAAAAAAAGTTTCAAAACATAATTGGTAGGAAATATGAGTTTATTTAGTAGTTCTTATTTTTACAATGATTCATGAAACCATTACCTCATTCTCTTTTGGCTTGTTGTTTCTATTAATTAAATATTAAGCATTGGTTCTTGTGGTGAATAGGAGTTACATGAAAATGGAGTGAGCTAGTGGTCTTAACGTGAGAAGCAAATTTTTCGTGAAGAGTTAAGTGAGTTGCATAAGGGGAAGTGGTTTGGAGGCTTGTACCAAGGCTCGCGTTGTTTTTTATTTTTTATTTTATTGGTTTTATCATTATTAGGGCTATCAGGTATAAGTATCGATGAGTAGAGGTAGCTTCTGGTCCTAGTTTTGGGAACTTATGTATGAACTTCACTCCTACATGGGAGTGAGTGTGAAAGGTAAGTCATTGTAGGGTTCTCCTTCATACCTAGAGAACTAAGGATGACTTTTTCGCCTGTGCAAGTTAGTGGAAAGGATCCTCTTCGCTTGTGTGAGGTAGTGGAAGAGGATGAGTTTGAGTGTTGTACTCTCTCGCCTGTGCGAGGCAGTTGACAGAGGAAAAATGTTTCGCTCTAAGTTCCAGCTAGTTGTTGAGTATAGTGCTCGGTGTGATTCACTGGAAGTTGTTACTCGTAAGTCCTTGAGGAGTAGGGGAGACATGTCTGGTGTTGCGAAGACGAGACGACTCGAACCATAAGGTTTTAGAAGAACAGATCATGTGGTAGGGAACATGTGACAAGAAAGTAGAGTAAGGTAGTGATTATCATGCTGAAGTATTTTTACTTGGTTGGATATGATGTCTAGTATTACTTGCAATGTCTTTGGAGGTTTGTAGTTTGAGAAATATGTCACGCATTATTGTAGAGTTTTTGGTTTTGTGAGGATAAATTTTGCTTTGGAACTTTGGGGTAAGAATTATGGTTGTGGGTTCTGCTTCTTTGGAATGCATTTGCAGGATTTAGTATGATCATATATGTGTAGTAAGGGAGCTAATCATTATTTATTTATTTTTTTGTTTTTGGTTAACTGCATAGAAATATTTTGAAGTGGGAATATGGAATTGTAAGGTAGGCTATATTTTTCTTTTATAAAATGTTTGAAGTTGGGATGATAAGATGACTTTTCTAGATGATTATAATATTATTTTTGGATGTCTCTTCTATTTTATGGATGAGTTTATGGTGAGATGATGATATCATGTTGTTGACGTAATAATTATGTTGGAAAAACTGGATTCTCTTGTAAGGTGAAATAATAATTTTTCTTTTTTTCTTAGGTGTAATCTTTGGGTGGTAGAATAGGTGATCTAAGAATTTATATTGGTACGGGAAATATTATTGTCGTGGTTAGAAAATATTTTTTTAATGTTAAGTTGATATGATAAGGTATTATGATTGTTGGGATATATGAAAATTTTTGTTATTAATATGTATTTTGATGGCATTTGATAAATATTTTTGCGTGGACAACAAAACATTTGTTATGAGAAATTGTTGGTTAAGAGATTGCTTATGATAGGTAAGTTTATTGATTTTGGTTCATGTTCATCTGCAGTTGTGGTAGGGATTCTTGGCATGTGAAATTGTTTGGTATTTTATGATTGAATTTGTTGTTGTGAATATGATGTTGAAGTGAATTGGTGGTAAAATTATGAGCCTAACTTATAAGTGCATAATTATATTTGGTTCATTGTGGTTATATGAATTGGTAAATGAAATGGATTCTCATAAGAGCATCGTTTACTTGAGGGCAAGTTTAAATTCATTATGTGCATTTTTCGATTCGTAGTTATTTAATTAGTTGATTGAATCTTTGTTGCGGTGATGTGAAATACACCTAGAATGGAAGATTGATAGGCATGGTTCAAAGTTTTGTAGGTGGTTAAGTGTGGATTAGTGTGGTACAGTGCTATAGGATGTATTTCCAAGTTGGATGTTTAAAGATTCATAAAATTTTGCAATTTCACATCAGTTTCATACGTTGGGAGAGTGTGTTTTTTTTTTGTCTGCACAACTTTAGTAAAATTAAGTTTCTCGATTAGTTAACCATTAGATTGAGCTAAAATTTTGACAATTGATTTCTAATATGTTTTTCTTCAGTTTGACCAGTGGGATCATCGATTAGAGGTGAAAAGTAGCATAGTTGGTTAGAAACTTCTCATGGGTTATTGGTCAAGGGCTCAATTCTTGGTGTGTGCATTTGGAGCAATTATATTTTTACAAATGTAAGACCCGAGAAAAACATAAAGTAATTCGAGTGAGGTTATAAAGTGACTTATATTTTAATGAGAACTTTTGTTGGTGTAGTGATCAGGGGGCAATAAAGAGAAACACATGAAAAAATTAATTGATTGATTTAAGCTGTTATTTTATTCATTTTAATTAGTTATTTAATTATGGAATGTAACTATATGTGTTTATAATTTTGTGGTGTGCATATTATTATGAGAAAGCATGTGGCTTAGTGGTTGGAGGTATGTGTTGGTGTGCAACAATGAAGGGGTTTGAACCCGGCTGACCTAAATAAGGGTGCACTTAATAGGTTGGTTTTATATTTTCTTTTCTTCTCTCCAACTATTGTTACCACTAAAAAGAAGAAAACAACTAAGATGGTTGGCCTAAATATGGATTCACTTAATAGGTTGATTTTTTTTCTTCTCTCCAACCGTTGTTACCACTAAAAAGAAGCAAACGACTAATATTCTTTTTATTCCGCTTTTATTTTTTTCTAGATGCAAGTAACCACAAAAGCAAAGAAAATAAGTGGCTTTGATTCTAAGGTTTGGAAGGGAGAGTGAGGGATAAGAGGGTAAGGCAATAATGAGGTTAAAGGGCTAACAAGAGAGGGGGACTTGAATGGTGGAGCGTGGAGGTTGAGGTTGGGAACAAAATGTGTCGAGAAGAATTATCAAGTAGGGGAAGTTGACCTTGTTTTTTGATTTTATTTTATGCTTGCCATAGATGCTTGAATGTCATATGTTTCCTTGTTATGTGTGTTGTTATTCAGAGTTTTATGTGAGCTAAATGGGTTTTGGGAAATTAATCACGTCCTAGTTCCCAAGCAAAGGTAATAACGGTTTTGTTTAAAAACTGTGCAACTGGTTTTCGCTATATCATGACCACACCATTTAGGTAACTAAATGAAAATTAGTGATAGAAAACTGTTGACAAAAAGAAGAAGATGGACATCTTCCTCCATTAAGGAGTTTTGATGATGATGATGACTTATGAAGAAGTATGGAGGACTTGATGATGATGCATGGAAAAATATTGAAGACTTAAAAGAATGCTTCGATTCAAGAGATACATTGAAGACTTAGGAGTTTAGTTATTTAGGTCTTGTAATATGTGTGTGTTATTTGAAATAGTTAAATTAGTATGTCAAGAGTCAAAAGGCAAAACTCAAGTAGTAGAGCACCAAGAGAATTTTATTTATTTGCAAAACTCACTGGAATAATCGATTATTCTTAGTGATAATCGATTATCTTAATTAAAACTGATTTTTGAGAAAAGCCTCTAGAATAATCGATTATCACTACTGATAATCGATTATCACATGTTGATAATAGGTTATCCTGACTGATAATAGATTATCACAGCGAGAAAAATATTTTCATAAAAGTTTATCTGATAATCGATTATCAGTTATGATAATCGATTATCTATGGTAGTTGTGACTTAACTTTTCATATTCTTAACCTAATTTCTAAATAGGCTTCTATAAATAGAGTGGTAGGCTTTCATTATCAAAATACATAAGTTAGAGAAGTCTGAGTACTTGAGAACTCTCTGTGGGAAGACTTTAAAAAAGCTAGTGGGGGTAGAGCAATAACTTTCATCAAGTGGGATCTTGAGTGATTGAGTGCTACTACTGTTGCTAGGAGAAGTCGATCATCCTTTGTGTGATTCAAAGGAGGTGTTCATTCCTTGTGTGATTCAAGGAAGGTGTCTTCATCCCTTGTGGATTTCAAGGGAGGTGTCTTCATCTCTTGTGTGATTCAAGAGAGGTGTTTTCTAAACCATAATCTTTCTTATCATTGATTGTAAGTTTGGTTTATTTTAGTGATTGAATTAATCTCATTTTTGAGAGATTAACAACTAGACGTAGGGTCTTTTGATCCGAACTCGTATAAATACTTTGTGCAATTTTCTCTTCTCTACTCTCTTTATTTTATTATGTTTATTAAAATAAAGGAAAGAATTTTAATTGATCTTTGATATTAAAAGGGAAAATTTTGAAAGCATAATTTTTATTAAGAACCCATTCACCCTCCCTCCTGGTTTTTGCCCAAACGCCAAACATTCCGCTCCGCGATACCAACAGAAACTAACTCAAACTGGATGGTGAATGCTCAACATCCCAAGCTTGGAAATGTTTGCTTTGTAAATGGTGTGGTGGAGGACCTTGGTAAAAATGTCAGCAAGTTGATTGTCTGAACGAATCAGAAGAAGACGAAACAAGTTATGTTGAATCCTTTTGCAAACCACATGACAATCAATGTCAATGTGCTTGGTAGGTTCGTGGAAGGTGCGGTTGTGAGCGATGTGTCTTGCTGATTGACTATCATAGCACAACAAGGAGATTGGTTTGAACTTGTAAGTCCTGGAGGATATAGCTAATCCACTAGATCTCACATGTAGTTTTTGCAAGATCCATATATTCAGCTTCTAAAGAGGACCTAGAGATGGTGCTATGCTTCTTAGTCTTCCAGGAGACCAACGAACCACTTAGAAATATGCAAAACCAGTAACGCTTCTTTCGGTTTTTGGGCATGTAGCCTAGTTAGAGTCATTGAATCCCTTAATCTGGATATCAGTTACAACAAGGAAGAAAATACCATGACCTGGATCAACCTTAATGTATCTGAGGATATGTTAAGCAACTTGGTGATGGTGTATGGTTGGTCCCTGCACAAATTGGCTGAGTAAATGTACAGTAAAACTAATATCAGGCCCAGAATGAGTGAGATAGAGAAGCTTCCCTATTAAACGTTGATAAGATTCTGTTTTGCAAGTAGGTTTACTAGTGTCAAAAATGACTTTAGTGTCACCCATAAGAGGGGCCAGACATGGTTTGCTGTTAAGCATTCAAGTTTTGATTAAGATGTCCAAAGCACACTTCCACTGACATAAGTGAATTCCTTTCCTTGTTCTAGCCACCTCAAAGCCAATGAAAAATTTTAATTTGCCAAGGTCCTTAATTCTAAAAGCTTGATGGAATAAATTCTTACTTTTGTTGATGACTTCCATGGAATTCCCAGTTAAAATCACGTCATCTACATAAATTGGTAAAGTAGTAAAAGTATCACTAGATTTCTAAACAAAAATAGAATGGTTAGATTTTGACTGAAAAAATCTAAGTATTATAAAAGAAGAAGATAGTTTGGCAAACCATTGTCGGCTTGCTTGCTTGAGACCATATAGGGATTTGGTTAAACGACAAACTTGCCCCTGTTTAGATATATTCAACCTAGGTGGGGTGTCATATAAACTTCTTTGTTTAGCTCTCCATGAAGGAAAGCATTATCAACATCAAGTTGATGTAGGTGCCAGTTTTTGGCAAATACAAGGGCTAGAAGAATTCTTAAAGTGCTTAGTTTAGCAATAGGCGAAAAAGTGTCAAAACTCCTTCAAGGTGAGAATACCCCTTAGTAACTAACCTAGCCTTACACCTCTCTTAGTCCCATCAATAATGTATTTAATTTTAAAAACCCATTTACACCCTATAGGTTTCTTACCACTTAGCATATGAGTTAAGACCTAGGTGATAACGTTGTCGTTGACGCGATCAAATTAATACTACTTATCTATAACAACTTCAGTCTTGTTAATATAGTAGTCAACAAAATAAAAAGGGTAAAGTAACCTAAAGTCGTCTCCCAACGAACACAAAATTTCTTTTTAACAAATTAGTTCTTATAAAATCTATACAAAAGAGTTAGTCAAAGAAAATAATAAAAATATAAGAGGATTAAGATAAACAAGAAAGAAATAGAAAAGATAAAAGGAGATAAAAACAATAGTAAAGAAAATAGATTGATTCCATTGTTTTTTCAAAATAGATTCATCATCGGTTATCTAAAGATTATTGCTCAATTAATTATTGTTGTAGATTTGCAAATTAATCAATGTAAAGTCTCAAATAATTTGTTGGCGTTCTCACTTTTAACCAAAGTACAGTCTCAATTAAAAGTGAGAACTTTTAGATTATCCATAGTAAATTCAACCAAAGTACAATCTCGATCAAATTTTACTATGCATAATCATGTCTATTCTTTAATCTCCTCACCAAATAAAAAGCTTAATTAATCAAAGTAAAGTCTCGATTAATTTTAATTAGAGTAAATACCTTTAATCAAAGTAAAGTCTCAATTATTGGTAAAAACTCATTCAATCACATGAAAGTTTCTAAATAAAATCAAAATAAAGTCTCAATTAAATTTAAAAACCCTTGAACTCATATGATCAACATGCATATAGATTTAAAATCATTACTTTTTACGTGTTTCAAGGATAAAAGACATAGATGAATTAAAACCTCAACAATAATTATTTTAATATGCTTTCCTTCATTTATTTTAATTATTTTATTATTTTTTATTATATTATTTTTCCATTTAATATTATTTTTCTTACTATTCTTTTTCTTTTAAACATTTTATATGTCGAAATGAAATTGGGTGTTGACACTGGAGAAGAGAATGAGTACCCTAGAGAGGAGGACTACCGAATCATAGCAATCAAGAGTGTATAATTGAATCTAGGAGTGTTTGGAGTTGAAGTCTTTATAAATTATATATTTGGCTCTATAAGAACAATAACCAAATTTTGGTGTGTGCAAAAATAAGTTGAGAGGATATTTTTTCTCAACTTATTCCACCAAAATTAATAACAAAATCTTAAGGAAAAAAGATAAAAAATGCCTTTAGAGTAAATAGAAACTTTATTTAAAAATCTAATCGAATAAAAATATTTCCTAATTCGTCAATTATTGTGAAATGAGCTCATATTTAAAGGAGGAGAGATATCAGGCAAGAACTTATAGAAAGAAGGTGGAGTGAGAAAAAGAAAAAATAAAATAAAATAAAAGAGACACCGAGAGAGAAAACAATGAAGGAAAGTCTCACACCCAATTTTTGTATTTTCAACATGATTTTATCTATTTTAAATGTTTTATTAAATAATTGTCTTTTAAAATAACGAAGGAAAATCTCAAACCAAATCTTTATATTTTCATCTTAAGTAAATGTACGTAACTGTATGTCTATTGATTTTAATCTTAATTCTTTTATATAATTATAATTGATAAATAATACTTATTTAAGTTTTACTTAAAGAAATATATTAATGGAAATACATTCTAGAGTGACTTTGCGTCTTTAGTTATTGTTGTTTTTAATTTTATTTATTTTGAATTTCTACTCAATAATTTATTTTCACTAGTGCATGGAAGTTAAACAACAGCGGTTATTTTCCGCTTTTGGTTTTGGGTTCGCACCCCGAGACATATACTACCGAGGTAAAAAGACAATCTTTTATGCTTCGGTTGTCAACCCGAGACATATTGCGAAGTTAGTGCCTCGGTTTTGGTTCAATCGAGGCCTAAGATTGTATTAGAAGATACTGAAGATACTTAGGGGCAAGGTACCCATTGTTCCAGCCGTCAAAGTGGACACATGACTCTTATCATGATCCATCAACTTTTCCAATCCGAAATCCCCCAACCTGGGATTCATGTTTCCATCCAGCAATATGTTCCTAGTTTTAATGTCCCTGTGAACCACTCTCCGCTCACATTCTTGGTGAAGGTAAACCAGCATAGAGGCCAATCCAACAACGATGTTCACCTTGTGAGACCAACTCAACAACCTTCCCACTTCAGGTTCTGTGTAAAGCATCTTGTCTAAACTTCCATTGGGCATAAACTCGTACACCAGCAATAGCTCTCCCTTCTCAACACACCAACCTTGAAGCTGAACCAAATTCTTGTGCCGAAACCGGCTATGATGGAGAGTTCAGACAAAAACTCGGTCTTCCCTTCGTGAGAGTGTCGTGACCTTTTCACTGCAGCAATGGTTCCGGAAGAGATAAAGAAAGCCTTATACACCGTCCCAAATGATCTGTGACCAACGATCCTACTCGGATGAAACTCTCTTGTCGCAGACTTTAACTCTTTGTAATCGAACGCCCTGGGACACGCCATGAAACCATTCTGAAACTTTTCTTCTCTCTCACCCTGAAACTTTCGAACAAAGACATACCCCAAGACTGAAAAAACCACAAAGAAAGAGACAGATCCCGCAACAACCACACCAAAGCCAGAGCGTGAACCTGAAACTAGAAACAGAAGCAAAACCCCCTAAGCCAGAGCGTGAACCTGAAACAGGTACAGTTCCCACCACGGAAACATTGTGAGGGTGCAGCCTCGTTCTTGCGGGACTGTCGAGGTGCGCTGGACGTTGGAGAAGAAGAAGAATTGCAGAAGTGCGTCGCTACTGTAGTGAAGAAATTTAGGGTTTTTAAACCCTACAAAGGATACTGCCTCGGTTATTTGAAACCGAGGCATATTGTCTCATTATATGCCTCGGTTATAAAAGAACTGAGGCATATTGCTTCAGTAAAAAAAAAAATTCAAATTATGGGTCAACGCAAGTGGTCAAAATTTTTAGTTGTCTTTACTACCTCGGTTAAAAAAGAACCGAGGCATATTGCGTTAGTAAAAAAAAATAAAATTAAATTATGGGTCAAAGCGAGCAGCCAAATTTTTTTTTAAGCTATATGCCTCGGTTGGATTGGCAACCGAGGCATAAAAGATGATTTTAATTACAAAAATGCCACCGCGTGTTTATATGCAGCGGGTGTGCAGGAACCGAGGCATATACTGCAATGTAAAAACTCTAAAATGCACTAGTGCTAATACCCATTCTCATCTTCGTGAGTGTTCGTTCTCAGTTCTATAGGTTGCTCCAGAATCTCGTTTGGTCTTGCTTGGTTTACTATTCTCTGTGTTAGTACCCCAAAAAGGTAAGGGAAGCTAGAAACTTTGTGCTCTTAGGTTATTTTGCTCATATTATGGTCTGTTTTGTGAGTCTAGTACTTGTCTGATGTCTGTGGTGGTGTGAATCTATTTTAAACCCGTGTGTATGCTTGGTTGAAATGGTAGTGCATGTATCAACAGGTGCAGAACCTGCTAATCTCGCCCAAGCGAGTGACCTCGCCTAAGCGAGAATAGTAGGGACGCACCTTGGGTTCCAGCTCGTGTTGTCGCCTAGGCGACGAGTTTTTATTTTTGAGCGAGGCGCAGTCTCGCTTAGGCGAGACGCTGTCGCTTGAGCGAGAACCCGCTGGAACCTTGCAGTGGCCACTGTCGCGCTCTCGCCTAGGTGAGGAGGGGCGCCTGAGCGGAAGGAACCCTTTCGCCTGGGCGAGGACCCTTAGCTTGGACGAGATGTTGTGACAGGGACTGCTGTGTTGGCTGATGTAACTCTATCTTTGTGTTAATTATTTCTTTGCCCATAGTATGTGGCCATGCTTGGGGTGTATGCCTGAATGGGTTTGGGATGAAAATGTTGTTAGGTAATAAGCTATGATTTCGTTGGATTGAATGTTGGTATGCATGTGATAAGTATGAAATGAGAAACATGATATATTTGTTGGTGGAATTTCATGAGAATTGGGTGATGGACAGGCATGTGAAATGTGTTGGTGAGAAAGTTTCATAGAAAACCCTTAGTGATAAGTATATATATATTTTTAAATGGGATGTCACAGCTAACATGAAATATTTTTAAATACATTCAAAAAGTAATATTTTTAATTCTTGAGATTGAGTATATTAATTATTTAAATTTTGGATAACACTGTCGTTGATAGTATCCACCTCCACCTCTGATTGTTGGGAGGTGTGGATTTCTGTCTCGCAATAAATTAGCAATACGCATGTTTCCAGATGATGCAGCAAAGCAGAAAGCAGGGTTGCCCTTGTTATCTTGGAACGAAACGTGTTGATCATGGAGCATGTGTAGCAGCTGTTCCACAAAGTGAGAATGGTTTGCACCTGCAGCAACATGGAGCAGTGTACTCCAATTCCTTGTTATTGCTCCATGTTTCAGTCTCTCATCGTTGTTTTCTAAGATCCATTTAGCTGCTGCCCAATTGCCTTTCATACCATGTTTGTAAAGGGGCACGCAAAAT
>Ga0214544_1004084_pt1 | contig 29532 bp, 16 predicted proteins | sample CNSS3metaG_FD_160074 | JGI IMG/M metagenome (GOLD analysis project Ga0214544, IMG submission 160074) | Root nodule microbial communities from cowpea collected in UCLA plant growth center, Los Angeles, California, USA - CNSS3 | ecosystem: Host-associated > Plants > Roots > Nodule | place: USA...
GATTTTAAAATATCCAAATTGTTTTTTCAACAAAAAAGTGGATATGGATCAAAATCTGAACCATATATTTAGATTCAAATTGGATTTGGAGCGGATATCTAATTATCCAATCCATGCCCACCCTTACCTTTAGCATTGTGCTTTCATTTGCAAATTACTTCTCACCCTACACATATATGCAAGATTTGAGCCAATGTTCTTAAAGAGTGTTTGAGTGCTAACATTTGTGTTTTGGCATAGTTTTTTTCTTGTTTCTTGTTACTGTTTTTAGTGCAATTTTTGTTACTGTTCTTGGCCATTTGTTACTTCAATTACGGTGCGCAAAGTGCCCCATAGTTGTTCAAATTGGAGTGTGCACATAAGCCATCAACTAAGGCTTTCTTTACTAGTGGTCAAAGGAGCTCATTGAACCATCATTTTGAAGACTTTTGATTGGCTATTGTGGCTTGTAATTGTTGAATCTTAATAGTTTCCATCTTTCTCTTCAATTTGGTCACTTATTTTAGCATTTTTGGAGCATCCTAAGTTACCTAATTTTCCTCCCAACGTTCACTAAATTTTTAGTGTTCTCGGGATTGCTCTTTCTTTGCCATTCTTAGTGCACCAACTTTATTGCATTCTAAACTTGTAAGCTTGGCCTACTTAGGTGTCTTGGGGAACCACAAGGTGTTCAATCCCATCTCCTATGTAGAACCTTTTGATGATACTATATAGTGAGCGTTTTAGTAGTAAGTGTGTTGAAAGTTCTAAGTGCTTTCTCACCTTACTTTAGGCTGCATAGCTATATTCATGTTTTCACATTGCATAGAGACTTAAGTTTGAGACCAAAGTCTCTAATCTTTTGCCATTTAGGGGTCCGTTTTTAGTGTTAAATTTCTTTGAGTCTTGTTTGCTTCTTTTGTGCTTAGTGACTCAAGTGATTCTATTTACTTAGCACTTAGACAATTGTGTGATCTTCGAAACCTCTTACAAGTGTATCTTGGTAAGGATTGGCCTTGGTATTTAATAAGTCTTAAAGACTCAATTCGCCTAACCTGGAGGTCCACTTGTGATTGATTTCCTCTACCACACTTTGTTCAAGTTGCATAAGTTCATTCAATCACCATGAGTACATATTCTACATATAGTCCTAGGTTGCATAAGCATGGTAGTCATGAGTTGCATCATACATTTCATAGTGACATTCCATTCTTTAGGGAGGATATAGGACCAATATCATTTAGAGATTGGATGTGGGATACAGAGAAATTGGTGCAACCATTGTTTAGTAAATATAGTCAATTTGACATTCTTAGGCATGTTACTTCTAGGTTTATAGGACGTGCATCCGAGTGGTGGCAAGAGAGGCAGTATAGAGTCAAAAAGGGGAGAACATCATGCATCAATACATTTTATGAATTAAAAACATGCATGTGGAAACATTTCATTCCCCCTTCTTTCAGGATCACTAAAGCCCAGCAAGCTAGGATAGAAGACTTCATTGACATTGGGGATGCATTCATCCAAAACATTGCTAAGTTTTCTAGACTAGAAATAGATTTTAAGCACAATTTGGACTTGCTCTTGAGTGAACAAAGAAAGAAAGAACAATATAAGAGAGAGCAAGCAAAACTTGGAAAGCTTCGAGAGTATGAAAAGAAGTTGAGAAAAGAACATGAAAGAATTGAGAAGAAGAAAAGAGATGAAGAAGAAAACGCAAAAAGAGGATAATATTAGAAAAGCCAAAGAAGAGAATGAGAGAAAAGACTTTGAAGCAAGAGAGAAATTAAAAAAAAAAGAGTGAGTTTGAAAGAAAATCAAAAGTGGTCGAGTTAAAGAGTAATTCAACCTCAAGGGAACTCATTGTTAGGGATTTGGTGTGTAATCCTTCACCAATTCCTTTCATGAAGACCCAAGTTCCAAAGGGAGTTTTCCCATCTTTAAACTCTTCTCACTTTTTCATTAAATCTCTTGTTTTGTTTCCTTCTCAAAAATTTTGTTCTTTATCTCATTCCCTTATTTCATCCTCTTCAAAATATAGTGCCAAAATACACTTTGACTTTAAAATTCTTTTCAAAAATCATCCAAGTCAAAGTGTGAAACACTCTTTTTGTGAAGTGGGCCTAATACCAACTTTTTCCAAATTTGTAAGCCCACTTTCACACATTCCCCAATCAATTATACTGCATGGTCTTCATGATTTAAATCCAATTCTGTTTGTGACTATTGCAAATATGTTTTTGATCCTGGTAGAACCCAACTTTAGTTGCTGTGAGCCTTAAATTACCCTCTTGATCTGAGGTCAGATCCTCTTCAAGTGGGAGGGGATGATGTGATCCCAACAAGGCTTATAGCTTGGGTCAACACCTAGGCCCAAACCATGCTTAAGGCCCAATACATGGCCCACATGCACCTTTAAGCCCAAGCCCATCAAAAGGCCCAATAACAAGGAGCATGCTCAAAAAGATCGAATTGGGCTTCATTCAAGATGGCCCAAACCCACATGGGCTTCTCACACTCTTCACATTGGCCAAATAAGATATGAAGATTTGAAGAGGTGTATCAAAGAGCAATAGAATAGCAATAAGATTGGCCCATTGTTTAGGCCTTGCTTTCTAGAATAATAAGTCAAACAATGTGTAGTTGAATTACTAAAATTGGGCTTGACTAAGCCCAATAGGAGATTTGGCCATGAGTTATCAAAAGGTGGACTAAGTGAAAGTCAACACTTCTTCCTACACCTCATGGATCCAAAGCATCCAAGGGTTAGGAATGCTTCCTCCTTTTCCAAGGCATCTTCTAATGACCGAGATCAAGCCTCCTTCTCCAAGCTTGATCTAAGGGCCAAGATCAAGGCCCACTCCATCCAAAGGCTCTCCTTTCTCATGTGTAAATGGCTTCATATAAAAGCCAAAATTTCACTCATTTGTAGACACTCTTGAAATTTTATGCAATAGATGCAACTTGAGTTGAGAGCACTCCTTCCTTTATTGCCTTTGAGAGTCACCACTTTCTAGAGATTTCCTCTCTCTACCTCTAGCCACCTTTCTTAGGCTAGCATAGATTAGGAAATCCTATCACCTCTTTCACCTTCCATTGCTTGCAAGTGCCTTCCAACTTGCCTCCATTCCTTCATCCATTTCTGCTGCACATGGAGCTTTTCATGCACCTTTGGAGCTCCACCAAAGTGACATGGAATTGGTATGAGCAATAATGTTATATTGATTGATGAGACATGATGTTGGCGTGGTCAGGACGTAATTCCATGATAGTTTCATGGTGGTGCCTCATTGGTCAGGGCGTAATTCCATGAATCTCTAGGTGAGATCTCATGGTGGTGCCTCATTGGTCAGGTCGTAATTCCACGTTGGTTGCGTGGTGGTGCCTCATGGTTAGGACGTAATTCCATGACCCCTATTAGTGGGAGTTTCGTGGTGGTGCCTCATTATATAATTTAGTAAGGAGTCAAGGTAAGGATTGCATTCTGACACTCTAAAGAGTCAGTTACTCTCACGTAGAGCGTACTGATTCAAGTGGTGATAGCAGTAGAAGGCTTGGGACCCTTTAAGGCTAACCTTGTGTGTGGTAAGTTGAAACCCTTTGATAATTAGCTCGGTAGAGCAGTAGAGGCCACCGCAAGTTCAAGCATCCGGTGTGTAAGACACGGGAAATTTAAATAATTAAATTAATAATTATTTAATAAATATGGGTAGTAGAAGCCTTTATGGCATTTAATGCTAATTGTTGTGACGTGGAAAAGTGCTAGCTCATGTGGTGGAGAGTACTTTAATTGTATGAGAGGACTTGGGTTCGAGTCCTATGTATGCTAATTGTGTGTTCTTTGAGTTATACTAATTTTAATATGTAGGATTATGTTAGTGATAACATAATTATAGAATTTGAGGAATTAACACGAACATGACTTAGTTGAAGTGGTTATGCTTTGACCTTGGAATTTCAGGGGTGTGTGTTCAAATCCTGTTTAAAACGAAATTAACCCCTTTATTTTTGCTAAATATCATTGTGGGTTACATGTGAAAGGGCAGCCAAGAGGGGCTGAAATGTCACTAAGTAATGGGCCTTGAGTAGCAATCAAACCATCCCTAAGTCTAATTTCATTTTTTTTCATTAGTCACAATTAGGGGTCATATAAAAGGGTAAAAGTAAAGCAATTAGAGGGTTTTGGAGACTGAAAATTTGGAGAGAGGGAAGGAGCACGAACTTGAGGGAAAAAGGTGAGTTGGGAATTGTGAGTAAAACTGCATTTTTAATTTGGGAGAGAAAAGAAAAGGTTTTGAGTACCACAAAGCCAAAGCTGAGCAACCATTAGAAGCAAGGATTTCCAGGTTAGGGGAGCTCCTTTCCACGCATTTATACGTTTGTTGAGAAACTTGGTGTATTCTGTAATGTGTACTGATTTGTGTAACTTTGCCATGTGAATTTGTTGATAATTGTGCTGTAAATTGGGGTATTGCATTGTTTTGCTGTAATGTAATTAAACCCTTATGAGAGTGTATGGAAATTTTGGGGTTTTGTGGTACTGTTCATGGATTGTGGTTCAATTTTGCTTGATTGGGGGATTAATTTGGTGTATAATTCGTGCTCTTGAATTACTTAGCATAGTGGAGTGTGAGTTCTGGCAATTGGTTTGGTTTCTTTGTGTGTGACAACGAATAGGTCCCCTATTCTCGCCCGAGCTAACTAGGCTCACCTAGGCGAGAATAGCAGAAAAGAGATTTTGGGTTGTGTCTGCACATCTCGCCCAGGCGAGAGCTGCTCGCCTAGGCGAGGATTCGTGAAAATGTGAGGTTGTGCTCAAGGGTCTCGCTCAAGCGAGGAGCCCATGTTTTGAGCGATAGAGTACCTCGCTCAGGCGAGAGGTACTCGCCTAAGCGAGAACTCGAGTTTGATGCTTGTGTGTTCTGATGTCTCGCCACCTGGGCGAGTGTTGTTGTTGTGAGCGAAGTTGGATCTCGCCTAGGCGAGATGAGCTCGCCTAAGCGAGCCTTCGCACGAGAAACTTGTTACACGCTAGCTTAGGCGAGGATTCTTAGCTTGAGCGAGACAGGCCTGGTCGTTTAAGCTAAGGCTTCTAGCCCAAGTGAGTTTAGTGTAGTCTATGTTTATTGTTTGTATACTTTGATGAAACATGGATCAGGAGATGTTGTGCCATGAGCGGGTAGGTTCATGGATGGTGGATAACATGTGATGGTATGAGCGGGGAGGTTCATACTCGATTACTCTCATGTGGGGATACAAGCGAGGTAGGTTCGTATGTTCCATGCTCACAGTTGAGAGATGCTGCATGCGGGGAGGTACGTAGCTTGTGGATCACATGTGTTGGACTACGGGCGGGTAGGTCCGTAGAGTAGGACTACGAGCGGGGAGGTTCGTAGAGGCAGGACCACAAGCGGGCAAATTCGTGTGAGCATCAAGAATCCTGAGTCCATGACTAACCTTGTTGTATGTTAGTAGTTGAACAGCCTTGGGGCGTGTTGAGAATGTAACCAAGATGTAATTATGATAATAAGATTGGGTGTTTTCTATTATTTAATTTCTGTGATTTTTTATATATATTTTTGAGCTCACCCTTTCTGTCTGTGCTTGGCGATGATCGTGTAATTTACACGGGAGCAGTTGATGATACAAGTAATGCTACTAACACTCGAGATGGAGAGAGGGACTAGCTGGGAATTAGAGCTAGAGATTTACTATGCTTTAAAGTTTTATTTGGAACTTGTAAAAGCTTCTGGAATTATTTATCTTTATTAAATGATTATCGCGTTGAATGTTAAATTTTTGTTTTACTTCCGCGGCGGATATTAATGAAGTTGTGACGTTCCAGCTTCTTTTTATATATTTAAATATTTATTTAAGTAATATCTTTTAGGGATGTTACACGGTGAATCTGACTAATTATATGTATCCAGATAAGTCGTGTCTTGAGTCTTAGTGTATTGATTGCGAGTCATCACATGTTTGGTTGATGTATGAATCTTTGGCTATCAAATTGTATGTAATGGTATGATAATCACTTTCTACTCTAGCTTACCTTTTCTTCTTTTCTTGTGTGTTGGGTGTGCTTTTTTCTTTTGCAATGATCATCAATTTATTGATGGGAGCAGATGTGAGAACTCCTCGGGGTCGTCAAGGTCATGGAGATTCCGCTGCATAGCTTGAGTTGGATCATGTTCTTTCAAGTTTCCTTTAGGGTTGTAGCCCTTGTATTATGTTGCTTTTGAGCTTTTATGTTGGATACTGCCTAATTTTCTATCCTGTTTTGTATTGGCATCGTGGTGTGCCTAAGTTTCCTCTAAGTATCTTTTGGAAAATTGAATTGAGTGACTTAATACCTCGAAAACTTTGCTCTTATTATTATATTGTCTGATGTTTCATTTAATTAAGTTTATTTATTAAATGGAATGTTACAAGTTTATTTTTCTATTTTAAAAAATGTTTAGTTATGTTATATTATATATTTAAATTAGTTGCCTAGGAAATAAGAAAAATAAGATTACTATTACAAAAAATTATTTTTATTTTATTATATTTATTATTTTGTCACCTGGACGAAATTGGGTGTTGAGAGCTACCCCTTTTTAATTAACTTTTACGTGATGATATGAAAATATTTATTTCCATAATGTCACAATAAAAGATAAGGAAAGATATAAATACAAATTTCGTTCGGGTTTAAGAAAAGAAAAACAAAAAAGCTAGGTGTAACAACCTAAACAAAGTGTGCAAACCTTGACTTATAATGTAAGAGAGAGAGAGAGAGAGAGAGGAAGAGAGAGAAAAAAAGTGTAGAAATGCCAGTGAAATGCTGAACTTTTAATGCTGGTGCTAGTGGGATTAGGGATGCCAACGGGTCGGGTCGGGTCGGGCACGGATAGTGCCTACCCGCAACCTGACCCACCAAAAAAAAATCCACCCGTTACCCGTCCGTTTACCCGCCCGGTATCCGCTTAAAAAATACCTGTGGATATTTTTTAAACTCATGGGTACCCGTGGATACCCAATACCCGCAAATATTTTAAAAATATATATATATTATAAATTTTTAATATAAAATTATAAAAATAAAATATAAATTAAATTAAATTTTAATTATAATTAAATTTGACATAATAAAATATACTGTTAGTTTTAGTTTTAATTAAATTTAACTTAATAAATATAAATTAAATTTTAATTTTAATTTTAACTAGTACCCGTAGTTACGGATAGTATGATACCTGTACCCGATCCGTTTATAAGCGGGTATTAAAATGCACGCTACCCGCAGGTAATAAATACACGCGGGTAGTACCTATCCGCCGCGGATTTTATCCGCGGATATCCGCGGGCGCATGTATTTTTGCCATCCCTAAGTGGGATGCTGGACTTTAGCAAAAAATAAACATGTTGGTGCCAGTTGGATGCTGGACTTTTAATGCAGATGGCAGTCAGATATTGGACTTTAACAGAAAATAAACATGAAGGTGCTAGTCGAATGCTGAGCTTTCACTCTGGATGCTAGTCAGATGTTGGACTTTGGTAGAAAATAAACATGTTGGTGCCAGTCGGATGCTAGACTTTAATGCATATGCTAGTCGGATGCTGGACTTTAGCAGAAAATAAACATGTTGGTGCTAGTAGGATGCTGGGCTTTCATAGTGGGTGCCAGTCAGATGTTGAACTTTAGTAGAAAATAAACATGTTGGTGCTAGTCAGATGCTGGAATTTTAATGCAGATGTTAGTTAGATGTTGGACTTTAGCAAAAAATAAAAATGCTAGTGCTAGTCGGATGCTAAACTTTAATGTAGATGCCAATCAAATGCTGAACTTTAGTAGAAAATAAACATGTTGGTGCCAGTCGGATGCTGGACTTTTAGCAGAAAATAAACATGTTGGTGTCAGTCGAATGCTGGGCTTTTAATGTAAGTGCCAGTCGGATGTTGGACTTTTAAAGTTGGTGCCAATCATATGTTGGACTTTAAATGTAAGTGCCAGTCAGATGTTGGACTTTAAATGCAGGTGCCAATCCGATGCTGGACTTTTAAAGCTGATGTCAGCCGGATGCTGGACTTTAAATGCAAGTGCCAATCAGATGCTGGACTTTAAATGTAGGTGTCAGTCAGATGCTAAACTTTTAAATGCAAGTGTCAATCGGATGCTGGACTTTTAAAGTTGATGCCAGTAGGATGTTGGACTTTAAATGCAGGTGCCAGTTGGATGCTGGACTTTTAAAGTTGATGCTAGTCGGATGCTGAACTTTTAAAGTTGATGCCAATCGGATACTGGACTTTAAATGCAAGTGTCAATCGGATGCTAGACTTTTAAATGTAGGTAAAATTGTATACACCAACACAAGCTAGGCTTTAACTGATAGTGAAAGTATGAATGCCAATAGAAGTTGAGTTTTAGCGAAAAGGTTAACTAAAAAATAGAGTTTAATAGAGAAATAAATATGAGTGACAATATATATATGAGACATGTTATGCATGAATGCCTGAAATGAAAGGAGAAAATAAGATTATCTGTCCTATTTCATCTTGTTCCTCATTTTTTTTCATTTTCTTATGTACAAAGGCATGTATTTTGTATTAATTATTTCCCATACAATCATCATGTAAGCTCATCATTTAAAAAAAAAAACTCAATTGATCATTTTGAGAACAGAACACGAGAATATCATGATTCTTTTTAGCTAGTGCAATGATTGAGGCGTCACTAAATTGACTATATTTTTCAAAAAGCTTAATTCACATGCATGCTCGAGTTGGCATTTTTGGAAACATAGGTAGTTAGATTGTGTGTGAATTGGTTTAAATGATTGTCTGGCTTTCAGGGTATAAACTCAAATTGTGGGGTAAATTCATCAATGATCCCAAAAAATGTAGTCACAAGAATATGAGGACACGAGTGTGACAAGAATGGGTTTGTAGAGAAAAATGTAGCCAAATACTCCTCAATACTAAGGTGAAAAACTACCAAATCTGCCCCAGTTTTGACGTACCATGGTGAACTATAAGATTAAAGAATGGTGCACGAATATGGATTGTTCTAACTCAAGGTTAACATGATGTACAAGGACAAAAGGGTTGCCCTAGTTAGACAAACTACAATGGATATAGCAACATGAGTGCAATGGTGGAGCGAACACAAAAAAAAGGCCTAAGTTTTGACTCATTGAGGGTGAGGTTTCAAGTTAAGGATTCCTTAATTTTAGAGGTGGCATAATGCGAAGGCATAAAAAAATTGCCAGTATGAGATTTTGTTTTAGTAATGACACAAAAAATCGACGTTGAAGATTCTTTTGTTTTAGGAGATAAAGAAGGGTAAAGGATTTTGGGAGACATGTATGTGAATATTTGGAAGAAAATATCACGCTTTTTGTCCTCAATTAAAACATTAGGCTAAGAAGAAACATGACATTCCAAGACATTATTCTCTTTTTAACTTATATATATTTTTTATTTTTTTATTTTTTTATAATGAATTTGATGATTAAAGATAAAGAATTAATTCAACATACAATTTTTATTATTCTTTTTTTTCTTTACCTTTGGGACACCCTTCAGAACTCGATTCAACCAAGATCTTGTAGAACTCATTTATATGAAAAATAAAGCTCCAAGAAGTCAAATATATGACGTGAAATGTGTTCTATGAGATACGAGATTGATGGTATATATTGGCAAATATACATTAGTATGATAGAAAGAAAGGCAACATATGCCACTTGGCTATAAAGAAAATTCTAGCAAATCCTAAGAATGAGGGACTTCTTTCAAGCGTTGTATTTCTTGACCACATCAGAATTGACTAGAAAAGGTAATTCTTCTTCGTCCATTTTTGTAAGAATCAAAGCTCCCCCAGAAAATGACTTCTTTACCACAAAAGGCCCTTCACAATTTGGAGTCCACTTTCCTCTATGATTGTTTTGAACAGGCGAGACTAAATCTCCCTTGTGAAAACCTTGAGGACAACCTTCGCTTTCTATGGCTCTCAATCTCTCTTCTTAGATCTCTAGCTTACTTATCGTACTGACATCTTTAGTTGATATCCCTTGTACAAAAGTATGAGATGTAGGTTTCACTTGAGAATCCTCTCTTATGGTTATATGCAAAGCCTTTGCCTTCCTGGCAACTTGAGTTGCTTCAAGCTTATTTCCTTCTCCCTCACTAATTAAAGACATCTTATCGGATGTGTGAACATGAGTCTAAGTATGATCCTGAGGATTGACTTGGAGAATGGCCTTATTAGCGTGATGAGCGGTAGGTATAGCTTGATTTTTACTACAATAACATGGAGGAAGACCATGTAAGGGAAATGGTTGCGCTAGGATTCCTCATCGTTGTTGTTGTACACTATATTTCGCCATACATACCATAGGGTTAACATGAGTTCTAAGATAGAATCTTAGAGGATAATAAAAGGTTTGCTCTTTGCTTTGAGAGGGGAAAGTATCATTCTTGGTCCTTAGATTTTTTAAGATCTCCAAAATTTGATTCACTTGGTCCTTTAATTGGTTTATATCAGTCTTCATTGCTGCTTGATCCTTTTTCCAATCTTCCATGATATTTTGGTTAGCACGAGTCCTGCAAGGGTGTCGTAGTGGTTTTGCCATTATTTTTTGTTTTTATTTTTATATTAGAATATGAAGGGGAAAAATGATGATTTTGCCATTATTTTTCTATTTTTATTTTTATCTTAGGATATGAAGTGGAAAAATAATGAATGCAAAGTGACATGAAAATACAAGATGTTATGAACTTGAAAAACTACCTATATGCATGTGTACAGTGGATAAATATTAGGCATTATGTAAGAAAACATGAGAATGCAAGATGCTATGATGAATTTAGAAATTATGCCAATGCAAAGGGCCACCCATATGAATGCATGGTAGACATTTTGGAGTGTGAAATGTGAAAGTAAGGTGTTATAAATATGAAAAGGTATGTAAAAAGTATCATTCATGAATGAAGACAAAATGTGTGATGCATGTTTGTGCATCAAGAGGCACTTATTCACCTAATGTTGATGTAAATGTGACACATTTTAAAAATGGTTTGCATGACATGCAATTAAATGATGCAATGAGATGCTCACCTTAAGAGGTACTTATTTACATGATATGTTAGTAAAATTGTGATACACTAAAAACATGCATGAAATTTAATTATTTGATTTAATGAGGTGCTTGTCTACACCTCAAGAAGTGTATTTATTCACATGATGTGATGGTAAAATGGTCATGCACTCAATAAAAAAACAAGGATGATATGCAATGTAAATGACATGCCTAAGTCAAATGTAAATGATGTCATGAGTGCGTATTTTTGCCCTCATTTAATGTGTAATTCTGGGTATTTAATTGAATTTATGTGCTTAAAGAGTGATTTAATTGATAATTATGATAATTAGGCTATTTGAACTTGTGTGATAAAAATGTCTTAAAAAGTGATTTTTAGCTGCATAAATTATTTTTGGATATTTTCAAGTTTGTTGATGCAGCTGAAGTTAAGATTAAGCTTATTTAAAGGTGGGAAAATAAATTAATTGAAATTACAAAACACCTTTTAATAAGGCTAAAATTTGCAAGTTTTGGAAAAATCACTTCTGCACCCTCAGTTTTTACTTATACACTCCCCTTTTTCTAAATGGGTCTCACAAAAACCTATTCTACACCCCCGAATATGTCTATTCACACTCCTCCTACCACTTAAACCCAACTCAATCAGATGTTGCCATGTGGCAATCCTCAACTCTTAAAATTGGCCAACCAGCACATGCCACGTGGGCTTAATCTCCACTAAAGAAGTTGAGCCAATAACATTTTTCCACGTCATCATCTTCATCTCCACACAACCAGAAACCCTAGCCTCCATCTTCACCATGTTTCTGCTGCCAGGAGCACCTGCACCAGCCACGTTGCCAGACCACCATTTCAGCGCCTTCCACCGCCACTCTCGCCGGAACAGACCTGCACCTTCAATGCTGCACATGTTCACCATTATTCTTGCCGGAGCAATCGCAACAGCACCATCTTCTCCGCAAGGAAGCCACGACGCAACAGCCAACACACCAGATTCATGCTCCATAGATCTGAAAACATGAACTTGCGCAGTCCACACCAACACGCTTCTCTATCATCTTCACGCCGTCAACCTCAAATCTACATCTGCACCATGAGTTTGCACCTGCAATGGCAACATTGACGACGCATCCTTAGAAACACCACCACGTAAACACCGTGAGTTCATCTCTGCACCACCACGCAGCAGCGAGAAAGAACTTGTGCAACCACCATCCATGGCAACGCCACTGCACCTCCACCTTGACCGCACCAGTGACACGCACTGTTCCTCGCGCAACAACCATGGCAGCAGCTGCAACGCACCTGGACCAGCACCACCGCGCTGGAGCAGCCGCCATTGCAGCAGCCACAAGCCTCCATAAAACCTTTTTGCAGCCAAAGTGTGAGAGAAACCCTAGTCTGGAGAGAGAAAGTGCACTCTACCACGTGCCAGTTTCTCAATGAACAGTCAAATGGTCAAACAATCAACTTTGGTCAAATATTCAAATTTGGTCAAATACTGGTCAAACAAGAGGGGTTTAACTACAAATATTGATATTTTTTGGATGTCTCTGCAAAATTGGACTACACTATTGAAAATGAGTTATTTAGAAAATTAATACAAATATTATTTGGTGATAATTTATCAGATATCTTTAAATAATTAATTTATTTAATTATATGATAAATTATTAACCAACTATATTTGTCAAATAGTCTATATCTCTCCAAATATCTTTGAATATTTATCTTTATCGTTATTTTAAAAGATATTTGAGAGGTTTTAACAACAGAAAATCCTAGTCCAATTCCTATATAAAGAGACCAAGGGAGAAGTAAAAGAAACCAGTTCGGGACTTTGGAGTTTTGGAACCCTTAGGGGGGCCTAATTTCGTTTCCTTTCTCTCTCTTCATTCTTCTATTTTTATTTTGCATTCATGGAGTTCTAAACTTCTTGGGTTGATTCCATTGTAATTTCTTAATTGGATTCTGAGGTTATATCAATTAATTTTGTTGCTCTTTTTATTATTGTTGAGGTTTTAATTCATCTATGTCTTTTATCTTTGAATCACGTAAAAAGTAATGATTTTAAATCTATATGCATGTTGATCATATGAGTTCAAAGGTTTTTTAATCTAATTGAGACTTTACTTTGATTTTATTTAGAAACTTTCATGTGATTAAATGAGTTTTTACCAATAATTGAGACTTTACTTTGGTTAAAGGTATTTACTCTAATGAAAATTAATTGAGACTTTACTTTGATTAATTAAGCTTTTTATTTGGTGAGTAAATAAAAGAATAGACATGATTAGGCATAGTAAAATTTAATTGAGACTTTACTTTGGTTGAATTTACTATGGATAATCTAAAAGTTCTCACTTTTAATTGAGACTGTACTTTGGTTAAAAGTGAGAACGCCAACAAATTAATTGAGACTTTACATTGATTAATTTGTAAATCTACAACAATAATTAATTGAGCAATAATCTTTAGATAACCGATGATGAATCTATTTTGAAAAGGCAATGGAATCAATCTATTTTCTTTACTATTGTTTTTATCCCTTTTTATCTTTTCTATTTCTTCCTTATTTATCTTAATCCTTCTATATTTTATTATTTTTTTTACTAACTCATTTGTATAGATTTTATAAGAACTAATTTGTTAAAAATCAATTCCGTGTTCGTTGGGAGACGACTTAGGGTTACTTTACCCTTTCTATTTTGTTCACTACTATCTTAGCAATACTGAAGTTGTTATAGTTTAGTAGTATTAATTTGAACGCGTCAACGACAGCGTTATCACATGCCTAAGTCAAATGTAAAATGCAATGGATGCTTGCACCTCAAAAGGTGTTTATTCATACAATATGTTGATACAAGCATGACGAATTTGAAAATTAATTATACGGTATCATGAGTATGCAAGTATAAAACATTCTCCAAATGTGTCCTATAATAGTGTGGATAAAACTTATGTTCTAGTCTACGGGCTTTTTAATTCCATGGGTAGCTCTAAATAATCTTACAGGCCTCTAGAGCTAAAGTCAACCTCAGGATATAATCCACAATGATAGGTGGCCTAACAGATGTGGCATGTTAAGAGAAAGCAAACTCTAGACGAAGTCTCCACAATAGCCAAGTAGATCCGAGATCTAACATGAGAATCGTTGGACCTCCACTCGCTATGGCTCACTCAGACCCGGGTATATGGCCCCAATATCACAACAACATAACTAGCCTAAAAAGTGTAATGTGTGAAGGGAGCAACCTAAAACTTCCAAATCCCCCACCTGCAAAACAACCAGAAAACTTCCCAAGCAGATATAGATAAATATAGAAATTTTATCTCTGCTAGGGTTCAATAATTTCACAATATAATAAATCACGACATTAAAGCAAATATAAATCAAATCAAGCCAAATGAAGATAAATGTACATAAAGGAGAATAAAATAAAAAAGGGAAAACAAATATGTATAAACATATATTTTGCATGCTTAATTAATTAGGATGGACTCTCTAGAACAGTCCCCAATGGAGTCTCCATCTACCGCAACCGGGGTCACGACGGGACAGCAAAAAAAAATATTTTAAAATACAAAGGAGTCGCCACCATTGTCTATTAAGGAAAACTATAGAAAAACCTTTAAAAGAATAGTCTTCGAAACCAAGTTTGGGTTCAAAAGTCAGTTACGTGTAGGGAAGGTATTAGCACCCCACAACGTCCGTCCAAAAACGATTCCCTTTAATTAAGTGTGCAAAATTAATGTAATTTTTAAAATATTAGTTTTCCCCTAAAAAATCAAACAGACAAACAAATACAAATTGGTAAAGAAAATATTGTTGAAAATTTCAGTTGGACCCGATAAGGATTGACCTTACTCCTACGTATCTCCATTCGCAATGGAGAATCAGGATTATGTAGTTCTTAAAAACTATTTGGAAAAAGATCTTAATAACATTTCAATTTTTTGGGAGGTGAACCCGACAAAGACTTGGCCTCGCTCCTATGTATTTCCATTCAATTGAAAATCAAGGATCACGCAGTTTTAAATAAAATATTATGAAAAATGATTTTGAAAAGATTTTAATTTTTTTTAAGGTGAACCCGACAAGGACTTGGCCTTACTCCTACGTATCTCCAATCGGAATGGAGAATCAGGGATCACGTAGTTCTAGAATAAAAAAATTGTTTGAAAAAGATGAAAGGGTTTGTAAACTCAAATTGTTTTAGAGAAGTCTTGTATGTTGTAAAAAGTAATTATCAAGCAAGTCCGGAACCCAAACAGATAATTAAAAAGTATAAAACCTAATGATTATCAAACGAGTACGAAATCGACATGATAATTAATGTTATGAAAAATAATGATTATCAAGCGAATTTGAAACTCCACATGATAATTAATGTTATGAAAATAAGGGTTATCAAGCGAGTCCGGGACTCGACATGATAATTAAAGTTATGAAAATTAATTATTATCAAGCAAATCTAGGACTCGACATGATAATTAAAGTTGACAAAAATGATTATCAAGCAAGTCCGGGACTCGACATGATAATTTAAATTATGAAAAATAATTATTATCAAGCGAGTCTGGACTCGACATGATAATTTAAATTATGAAAAATAATTATTATCAAGCGAGTCTGGGACTCGACATGTTAATTAAAGTTATGAAAAGTAATGATTATCAAACGACTTTGAGACTCGACATGATAATTAATATTATGAAAAATAATGATTATTAAACAAGTTTGAGACTTGACATGATAAATAATGTTATGAAAATAATGATTATCAAGCGAGTGTGGGACTCGACATGATAATTAATATTATGAAAAGTGATTATCAAGCGAGTCTGGGACTCAACATGATAATTAAAGTTATGAGAAATGATTATCAAGCAAGTCCGAGACTCGACATGATAATTTAAATTATGAAAAATAATTATTATCAAGCGAGTCTGAGACTCGACATGATAATATAAATTATGAAAAATAATGATTATCTTGTGAGTCTGGGACTCGACATGATAATTAAAGTTATGAAAAATAATGATTATCAAATGAGTTTGAGACTCGACATGATAATTAATATTATGAAAAATAATGATTATCAAACAAGTCTGAGACTTGACATGATAAATAATGTTATGAAAATAATGATTATCAAGCAAGTCTGGGACTTGACATGCTAATTAATATTATGAAAAATGGTTATCAAGTGAGTTCGAGACTCAACATGATAATTAAAGTTATGAAAAATAATTATTGTCAAGTGAGTTCATGACTCAACATGATAATTAAAGTTATGGAAAATAATGATTATCAAGTGAGTTTGAGATGCGACATGATAATTAATATTATGAAAAATAATGATTCAAACGAGTCTGAGACTTGATATGATAATTAATATTATGAAGAATAAGGATTATCGAACGAATCTGAGACTCGACATAATAATTAATGTTATGAAAATAATGATTATCAAGTGAGTCCGGGACTCCACGTGATAATTAAAATTATAATAAAATTATAAAAATAATGATTATCAAACAAGTTCGGGATTCGACATGATAATTCATAAAAAAATATGAAAATTATTTATCATAAGTTGGTAGAAAAAAAATATTTGTGAAGTTAAAGTAGGCATTTAAAAAAGATGTTTCACTGCTAGCGATCAACAAGGTAATTTTAGGGTCTTTACAAAAAGTGTGGTAGACATAGGATAAAAATATAAAACATTATGTGAGCATGCATGCTAAGAAATCTAGGCTTAATTAATGATATACCGTGATATCTTAAAAAGGCACCGGAAATCGGATTTCTATTGAAATGGGAGTTTCTCGTTTTTCAATAACAAAAATGTTTATCTTCATTAAACATTAAACATTAGCGATAAATATTCGTTATATATTTTTTCTAGATTGGCCTTTGATAATAAAATAAGTAAACACCAAACTTTCTTTGCCTTTTAAGTAGGAAAAGAGATTGAATTATTATCGTTGATATACTTCTTTTTATCTTTAGTTTTTTCGAATGAAACAAAATAATATCCAAGTTTGCATCAAATGTTCTCGACAAATATTCTTAGCATTGAAAGTAATCTAATCATGAATATAATATATTGAATCTAAGCAAGAAACATCATTGTATTTACCATTCACCGTTGCGCGTCTTTATTGAGTGGAAGTGGGTATTTAAAACCTATTTTTTTAAGGTTGAGGAGGAGAAAAAAAAAAAGAAACTCGAGGAAAAACGCCCGGAAAAGGCCACGAGAATGAGAGAAGTCAGTAATCAATAGTCGTCCTCCATAAATGTTCATAGGTGCTTTAGATTTTTTATATCATTCTCCCCTTCTTTTACCAAGGTTGGTTGCTCTTCTATTTTTCAGTTGAGTGCTCACTTCTATTTTCTCAGAGCTCTTTGTTTGATGGCTTTTCTCCTCCAAGAAGTCTTTTTTAGGGTATTTTTCTTTTGTGTTTGGGTTACTGTGGTGTGTGATTCCTCTTTTTGTAAGTTGTTCTAGAATGATTGATGAGAGTGAGATCCAAAAAGGATATTTTTGACCTTGGGAAGAAGATGACAGTGGATAAAGGAGAAACGTCTAGTTATGTATTGTGTGAAAACCCTTCTCTTTAATGAAGCGGAGAAAAAAACAAGGAACTCGAGGAACTTGCCTCCGAGACTATGAGATCCTGAGACCTTTTTTCTATTTTTTTTAGCATTGTCTAAGATATGAACTGTGTGCGGAGTTGAGAAAAACAATGAGAGAATCTAGGTTGTGGGAGTATAAGGAGGATATAGTTGAGTAACGGTAACATATAACAATTTATTTTAAAAAAAAAAAAAAACTTTCCTTACTTTTTGTAATTTTAATATTATTTCTTTCCTTACGAAAAACTATATATATCTTTTTATTTTTTATTTTTATTAGTTTGTTTTATATGCTTATTAGCCTAATATTTTTTTTAAACAATATTTTTATAGTTGTGTGTATCGTTATTTTTTTCATTTTTTTACAAATTAAAATATATTTTATAAAACTATTTTTACTATTTAAAAACTTTTTTTTTTCTATTTTCAATTTATTATTATTTTTTTATTATAAATTTTTTTTTTGTATTCTTAATTATTAGTTTTATGTTTTTTTTGTGTTTATCTTTTAAAAACTTATTTTCGTTATAAAATTATTTTTCTTATTTCTTTTCTATTTAGTTTATTTTTTTATTTAAAAAAAATGTTTAGTTATGCTATATTATATATTTAAATTAGTTGTCTAGGAAATAAGAAAAATAAGATTATTATTACTATTTTTTATTTATTTATTATTTAGTCACCCGGACGAAATTGGGTGTTGACACCTATGAATTGTGTTGCGGGGCAATAGGCTCCCAAAGGGGAAGAGGGTTGAATAGAGTCTTAGATTCTTTTTCGCATAACACAAAAATAAAACAACTTGGAGCAAATAAATTATATGAAAAATAATTTTATATTGGTTCACCCAAACTTACCGTCTACGTCCAATTCTTTCTTAAGCACACAACTTAAGAGGTTCTACTAATCAAATGAGCTTTTAGGTTCTACTTATTTATAACAAGTACATAAATGTAACTAGGTTACATGAATATATAAACTTCAACAAATTACACAAGTATATATGAGTATTAATCTCTCCAGATATTACACTTCTCAGTCTCTACTAAGACTAAGAAGTTGCAAGATGACAAAGAGACCCTCTCACGAGTATTCAATGTCAAAATGGTATCTATTTTTTTTTCAATATCAAATATCAAGAACGAAACTATAATTATATAAAGGGTTAAATATGTTTTTGGTCCTGAATTTCAGTGAAATTTGGAATTAGTCCATCTTTAAAACTTTTGACCAATTTGGTCCTTCATCTTTAAAAATGCGTGAATTTAGTCCTTTTAACCAATTTTTGTTAAGTTTATCTTACGTTTCAAGCACATTTCATGATAGTATTTAAATTATTTACACCATTTAACACATTTTCGCTTCAATGTTAATTCAAATATTATCATAAAATGCGTTTCAAATGTCAAATAAAGTTAACAAAATTTGGTAAAAATGATTAAATCCACGCATTTCTAAAAATGAAGGACTAAATTGGTATAAAGTTTCAAAGAGAGACTAATTCCAAAATTCACTGAAATTTGAAGAATCAAAACATATTTAACCCTTATATAAATATGAAATAAAAATATCAAATAACAATAGAATAAAAATATACAAAATAATTATAGAGAAGAGTAAAAAGAATCAAATATATGTGAAAAAAAAATACGAAGATACAAAATGAAAAAATGTTGAATTATTTAAGAAAAAAACTTAAGCAGTTATAATTCTTATATTAAAATAAAACAATATGTAATACAAATAGTTTAAAATATAATCAAATAGTATAATATATAGATATTAAAAAATAATAAAAATAAAATAAAAAGTAATTATCTATCATTATTAATATCATGAATGTAATATTGCATCTATACTAAAAAAATAGTATATTAAAATAAAATCATATTAATTTATCTAAGTTAAAAGCCATTTTACAAATGAAAAATTATTGATATTTAAAATAATTTTTATTATCAATAAAAATAATATAATTAACTTGTCAATTAAAATTTAAATTGATCTCTAATAATTATCTAAATTTTTACTACTTATTATTATTTCTTAAAAATTAATATTTGATTTAATTAGAGACTATTAATTATTATTTAATAATTTTTTAATAAAACTTATTATCAAAGAAAAATAATCCAAATGTGATGAAGATATAATAATATAAATATTATAACAAAAATAAAATGCCCTACTTTTAAACAGAATTATCACTATTTTATTAATGAAAAAAGCAAAAATATTAAAAGTTTACCTAATATAAACAATGAAAAAAAAATAATAACATAATACCTTATTTTTTGTGTACAAAGAAGAAGTAATATTCTGAGTTAGTAGATTATTGAGAGATACAAAGTTCTTACTACTGACGAAATTATTTGAGGAGTTAGGAACTACTTTTTTTCATTTATATAAAGAATAAGTAATTAAAATAAATTAAGATCATTATTTTACTACAAGAATGCAAATTCAAAAGAGAGCGTTAGATCACTATAGGACATAAAGGATGTCAACTAAATTGAAGCAAAATCAACTTTAATAAAAATATTAAAAATAAAAATATTTATTCCTGACAGTTTTAATAAAGGGAGGCGTTTTTAATTTCCGTATAACATCGATGTATCCAACGCAGAAGTAAATTATTGGCGTCGGATAACCGACGCATAGGAAGTGAAATTAATGATGTCGCAGGGCTGATTGTAACGTCCCATTTAATTAAAAGGCGTAATTAAAGAAAACTCTATACAAGAATAGTACAACAGCGCAGTCATAGGATTCTTAATACAACCCCTACAAAATTAGGCACACAACGATGCCAACAGAAAATAGGATAACAAGTTTACAAAAATGTATATAAATACAAGGACAACAAATACATGGGCCATAGCTCGAAAGAAAAGCCCATAAAGAAATTTAAGCCCAGTCCACGCGGATTATGCAGCGGAACCATCACCTCCCTGTTGTCCACGAGTGTTCCTCGCATCTGCTCACACCAACAAGTTGATGATCATTGCAAGAGAGAGTACCACACAGTAGAACACACACAACAATAAAAGTAGGGTAAGCTAGAGCACAAAAGATTTCATCCATACAATCAACATATTTTAACAATTCTACATACACATATCAACCAAGCATGTTATGACTCCTCAGACAAAACACTAAGACACGACTCGACTCATCCGGATACATATAACCCGGTCGGATTCAGCGGATGCTTGCACTTGTGGTGGATACCTCTGCTCACCCCCGAGCTATGTGTTATAAGTGTTACAATGAATCAGTTTCCCTCACCACAAGGTTAGCCCTTAATGAATTTCAGGCCTCCTGCTACTCTCACCACAGGAGTCAATCTGCTCTAAATGAGACTAACTGGCTCCTTAGAGTGTCAGAATGCAACCTTACCTTGAATCCTTACCAAGTTATACAGATGGGGCACCACCATAAATACCCACTAACAGGGGCCATGGAATTACGTCTCGACCACTAAAGCACGACCCTGAAAACCCCACCTAGGGATCCCAAGGAATTATGCACTGACCACAGACCATATCATCATCAAAACAAGTAATTATTCAATATGCATATGTAAATATCCCATGCCAACCTTGGCAATTCCATTCTTCGTTGTATCCCATGTCAATCTCTTTCGTTCACAAATCTCAAACCATGAAAGTAGGAGTGTGTTTCATACCGACACCATGTCATATTCATTAACCAACCTTCCCTCTTGTCTCATGCCAAGTCCATGCCAACACGTCATTTTAATTCCATAAATCATCCCATATCAAAAGCTTACTCAGATCATGTTAAAAGCCATGAATCACAATTCATCATCTATCTTATTCATGCAAAGCCACTCAATTCATACTTAGAAAGGCATAAACCATTCATACAAGCATTCAACATTCAAGAGCAAAGAAATCCATCAACATGCATACCCCTCGCTCAGCCCTTCGCTCAGGCAGAAGAGCCTCGCTCAAGCGAGAGGTCTCCCTCGCTCAGGCGAGCACCCTCCGCCTAGGCGAGGGCTCGAGTCAGGAACAGTGGCACTGTCACGCCCGCTCGCTTAGGTGAGACCACCTCGCCTGAGCGAGATGGGTTCTCGCTCGAAACTAGCGCTCGTCACCTGGGCGATCATTCGCTCAAGCAACCTGGGCGAGTTACTGCTAATCTCTCCTAGGCGAGATGTATTCGCTTGGGCGAGACAACCAGAACCCATCACTGTTCGCGTAGGCACATGCATCCAAACAGACCAAAACATGTTTTTAACAGGTCCCACACAGTTTATAATGGCAACCCAACATTCAACTCACGAAACAAGACCAAGCATACAAGAACACGAAATAAAATAGTAAGCCCTAACTTCTCCGTACCTGGAAAATGTTAGCTAAGGCTTTAGTACTCGAACAGTGAAGGACAATAGCTTAAGGAACAGCTTCGCGAACTGAAAAACAGTGGGACAAGTTTAAAACGAGCTCATTAGAAATCTCTAACCGAGAACATAAGGAAGAGATGAAATGAACATAGAGCTTGAGTTGGGAGAGACTTACGAGGAATGGAAGAATGAGGCTGAGCTTGCTAGGCTATGACGATTCCAAACCCTAGCAGAGGATGACGGCAGCTGCTCTAAGAGATGTGAAGAATCTGTTTTTACGAAAAGTGGGCACAAGTTAGGGTTTGGGGTACCTTAGGTCAGAAATTGGATTGGGCCAACCCCCTTTAGGCCCAAAAGATTAGGCAGCCTTTAAAATAAGATGGGCAGGAACAATTGGGCCTTACACTGACAGATATGGCACCAAATTAAAAAATAAAGAAATTTTTATTAAGTATACTTAGATGGGAAAGTTATCATATTTTTCACATTTTTCCCCAAGCACGAATTTCACCTTCTTTTTTTCAAGCATGCGCTTCCTAGAATGCGAGTGAGAGCCAAAAGTGCAAGTGAGTATGTGATACAAGAAGTTTAATAAGAAAACTGCATCACAACCAATTAATTTAATTTTGATTGATAATCAGAATTAATTTTGATTATTTCATTAGCATTTTATTTATGGTATTGTATTTCTATTTTTCTATAAATAAGTCAATTCTAGAAAAAGTGGAGGCACGTGAATTATGATTACGAATATTGTAATTCTTCCTCAATTCAATATATCATACGGATTCTATTCATTCATTGGAATCCCTATAGTTTTGTAGTTCTTCGAATAGTCTATTCCTAGTTCTAACTACATCAGTGGTATCAGCTTGGACCTTCCATCAACATTAATGGCAGGTGCAACTCGTACTCAAGCAGCCTTGTGTGAGCAAGAGGACCATTTGGAGAATCGCATCACGTCGAAACTCGAAGCACGACTCATCGAAATTACAGCCTCCATTCGACAAGCTATTGATTCTTCGATTGATCAACAAATATCAGAGACATTACAGCGCGATACTCGGCCTGTGAATTCCAATTATTCTTGCGGCACCCGGTTGGCACGAATTGATTTTCCACATTTTGGGGGTGATGCAATTCAGCAGTGGATTTATCAATGTGAAACATATTTCGCAATTGATGGCACGCCCGAGGATGTGCGTGTAAAATTGGCTATCATCCACTTCGAAGGGAAGACACTCCAATGGCACACCACATTTGTTCAAAATCTTCCTGGAGGTAATCTTCCTACTTGGACTGAATTTACAAAAATTTTAATAGATCGTTTTGGGGAAGTATGTGATGATCCAATGTAGAGTACAATGGTCGAATACCATGATTAGTTTGATGCCATAACTGCTAGAATAAACCTCAGTGAGACTCACTTGTTAAGTTGTTTTTTAGGAGGGTTAAAAAGGGACATCCAAATGACTGTTAGAATGTTTCAACCTCCCGATGTACGAAAGGCATTTCAATTGGCTAAACTATATGAATCTGCTAATGCCTCACACATCCCTACCAAAACCTTTCCTACACTCCCAAAACCATAAAATACTACAAAAGCCATTTTCCCTACACATAAACCTATACACAAACCTCCCTTTTCCCATACTCCCCTAAACACAAACCACAAACAACCACCAAAAAAACTTACCACGACCTTTATGAGTGAGAGAAGATCTAAAGGAATTTATTATTTTTGTGATGAACCATGCACACCTACACATGCATTGACACACAAAAAGCTTGAGATTCATATGATGGACTTGAATGATAAGGAGGTGGAACCGGTGGATGAAATTGAGGATACTCAAGAAGAGGATAGTAGTTCCATGGACCCTCAAATATCAGTCAATGCTTTAACGGGTATCAGTAGCTATAAAACCATGAGAGTGACAGGCTACTATAAGAAAAAACCCTTGCATATACTCAACGACAGTGAAAGTACCCATAATTTTCTAGATGAGGAGGTGACTAAGAAATTGGGTTGTCCTATCAGACGTATTCCAACCTTAAGTGTGGCAGTAGCGGATGGCGCTAAAGTTACCATTAATTCAGTTGTTAAACAGTTCTCTTGGTCGTTTCACAATACTGAATTTTCCTCTGATATGCTTCTTATACCTTTGGGATGTTGTGATGTGGTGCTCGATATTGAGTGGTTGGTTACTTTGGGAGACATTACCTGGAACTTTGATCGGTTGTCCATGCAGTTTTATGTTCATGGTAAGAAACTGGTTTTGAGAGAGGCAACAAGTGAAGGGCTTAAAACTGCTAGGAAAAAATAATTACAGAAAACAATTGCTTCCAGTGTGCATTTATCCATGCTTCACGTGGGTACCGAGACTAATACCTTCCTACTGCAATCATTAATCACACATGCTAATTGTCAAGTTATTCCTAACTCTATTGAGAAATTACTTGGGCAATTTGAGGACATTTTTCAAGAACCTACCACACTGTCACCTAAGATGCAAGGCCATGATCATAAAATTCCTTTGGTTGCAGGTGCTAATCCTATTAATAAGTGGCCATATCGATATGCTAAACACCAAAAAGATATTATTGATAAGTTGGTGCAAGACTCTCTTCAGTCAGGTATCATACAAAAAAGTTGTATCCCTTTTGCAAGTCCTGTGGTCCTCGTTGGTAAGAAAGATGGTACTTGGAGACTCTGTGTTGACTACCGCGATCTTAATAAGCACACCATCAAGGACAGATTCCCTATTCCTTTGGTGGATGATCTATTGGATGAATTACATGGTGCTGAGGTGTTCTCCAAAATTGATTTACAATCTGGTTATAATCAAGTGAGAATGGAAGAAACATATATTCACAAGACTGCATTTAAGACACATGGGGGTCACTTTGAATACTTGGTCATGCCATTCGACTTAACTAATGCACCAGCCACTTTCCAAAGCCTCATGAATGATATTTTTAAGCAATGTCTGAGGAAGTTTCTCTTGGTGTTTTTTTATGACATTTTAATTTATAGCCAGGATTTGAACACTCATATCTCTCATTTGCATATGATTTTGTTGATTATGCGAAGGAATTCCTTGTATGCTAAAAAATCAAAATTTTACTTTGGTGTCGAAAAGGTTGAGTATTTAGGCCATTTCATCTCAAAAGAGGGGGTAGCTACTGATCCGGCAAAAATACAAGCTATCCAGAACTGGCCCTTACCCACATCCTTAAAGCAGTTGAGGGGTTTTTTGGAACTTGCATGCTACTATAGAAGGTTTGTGCGAGGCTATGGTAGTATTGCACGACCTTTAACCAACATGCTAAAGAAGGATAGTTTCCACTGGTCTGAGGAAGCAAAAGTTGCATTCCAATCCCTCAAGGATAGTTTGATGCAGTCACTAGTACTAGCACTACCTGATTTCTCTAAAGTCTTTATGGTTGAAGTAGATGCTTCAGGTTCCGGCATTGGTGCAGGGCTTATGTAAGATCACCATCCCATTGCTTTTATTAGTCAAGCTCTTAATATGCAACAACAGTCACTTTCCACCTATGAAAAAGAACTGTTGGCGGTCGTATTTGTAGTCCAAAAATGGAGACATTATATGTTGAATACTCACTTTATCATCAGAACAGACCACAGAAGCATACAGTATATTCTCAACCAGCGATTGACTACAGCCTTCCAACAAAAATGGTTGGTCAAATTGATGGAATTTGATTTCACAATTGAGTTCAAGCAAGGAAGGGAAAATTTAGCAGTTGATGCTTTATCCAAGCAGCAACTCGTAGACTGTCAAGCAATCACAATTCTCACACCTGAAAGCACCATGTTAAACAGAATCATTAATTCTTTGCAAGTTGATCTGAACATAAAAAAGTTGATCCAAGACTTGCAAACAGATGCTTCATTACATAAACATTATACTTGGCGTCATGGTGAACTCAGAAGGAAGGGGAGACTTATTGTGGGAAAAGATGTGGCGCTTCGGGCTGAATTGTTGCAGTGGATACATGTTGGTAATACTAGTGGCCACTCGGGTCAGGAAGCTACACTCAAAAGGTTGAGATCAATTGTCTATTGGCGAGGCATGACCAAGGACGTACGCATGTTTGTAATGAAATGTGAGGTCTGCCAAAAATGTAAATATGACAGATCCGCCTATCCGGGGTTGCTACAACCCTTACCAATTCCAGAAAGGATATGGCAACATATCACCATGGATTTTATTGAGGGATTGCCAAATTCCAATGGCAAATAGGTCATCTATGTGGTCGTTGACAGATTAAGTAAGGTTACCCACTTCATGGCCTTATCACACCTGTATATTGCTACTGAAGTTGCTCAATCCTTCTTGGACAATGTGTTCAAGTTACATGGTTTTCCCGATTCTATTACAAGTGACAAAGATGCTATCTTTGTCAGTCAATTCTGGAAGGATTTGATGGCTTTTCAAGGGGTTCAATTGCAACTCTCAACAGCCTACCATCCACAAATAGATGGTCAAACTGAGATAGTAAATTGATGCTTGGAGACCTTCTTGCGATGCATGTGTTGTGACACTCCCCATGAATGGTCTAAATGGCTTCCTCTAGCAGAATGATGGTACAATACTAACCACCATACTTCTATACAGTGCACTCCTTATGAGGTGATGTTTGGTCAGCTTCCCCCCATTTACCTTTTGTATTTACCTGGCGAGTCAAAGGTGGAGGTAATTGATAGAAGTTTACAAAAGCGAGAAGAGGCTTTAAAGTTAGTCAAATTTCACATGAAGAGGGCCCAAGAACGAATGAAGCAATTGGCAGATAAAAACCGAAGTGATAGATCTTATGAGGTTGGTGCTCTTGTGTATGTCAAGCTCCATCCCTACAAACAAATTTCAGTAGCATTTCGGGCTAATGCCAAGTTAGCACCGAAGTACCTTAGGCCGTTTCTTATCACCGATAAGATTGGAGCAGTAGCTTATAAGCTTCAATTGACTCAAGGGTCTAAAATTCATGATGTCTTTCATGTGTCACAACTTAAAAATCATATTGGTGAGGCAACGGTAGCAAATTCTCTTCCTCCCGTTTCGGATGGTGCTATGGGGGGCAAAGAACCAGAAATAATCTTAGATAGAACAATTGCAAACGAGGCAACAAGGTTGTCACCAAGGTGCTCGTCAAGTGGAAACATCAATTACTAGAAGATGCCACGTGGGAGTTCTTATATGATTTGAAGAAAAAGTATCCAGGTTTTAATCCTTGAGGACAAGGATTTTTTGAAGGCTAGGGAATTGATACATGAAGTTTAATAAGGAAGTTGCATCACAGCCAATCAATTTAATTCTGATTAATTTTGATTATTCCAATAGCATTTTTTTATGGTATTGTATTTCTATTTTTCTATAAATAAGCCAACTCTAAAAAGGGTGGAGGCACGTGAATTCTGATTATGAATATTGTAATTCTTCCATAATTCAATATATCATACGGATTCTATTCATTCATTGAAATCCCTACAGTTTTGTAGTTCTTCGAATAGTCTATTCCTAGTTCTACCTACATCAGTCTGCGGCAAGCCCAGCTTCTATGACAAGCAAGAAGGGCTTCAACTTTCTTTTGTATTGCTTCACCCTTCAGCTCTGTGAACCCCTTTCTGTGTGACAACAAAACAACGAAATTATAAACAAAGTTCAAAGAAGAGCGGAATTCCTTTTCTCCAACAACAATTAGCCATGGTGTTGGATAAACATATTGTAGGCATTAGGCACCAGTCACGTGCGTCGACATTATAATAAAGAATTGGATGATCAACCCAACCCTTAAAGATGGTACACCTTTGCTCTTGTTCAAATTGTGTATACACTATTTTAAATTTACTTTCTTATATTATAGGATAATAAGAAATTGGCTTTCCATATTAATGTCTTACATTTTAGTTTTTTCATTTTACAGGTTTCAGTGCAATCTTTCTCTTCCATTATGGATTGTGGTTTTGATCTGGGTGTTACTAGGTTCATTAGGTTGAGTTGTATAATTTAGAATGTAATGACAAAGTAACTATACTAGTTATAAAAAGTTTGGAATTGTATTATGTTTATCTTCGACTTAGATGTATTATATGTGACTATCATAATTTGATCCTTTAATTAGCTTAAGTAGCAACATAACTTAATTTTATGTTTGCAATTTCAATTCTAAATGAATTAAATGATATGTTGGATTGCTTGAAATGTTAATGAATTGGCACTGAAGAAGCTTCTGGGATGTATCTCAAAACAAATTTTATATTTCCAAAATCACAAGCATTTGCATGGACTAAACCGACGTTACTCTGAGGCTATATTAAATAATTCTCTGAGTTTATGTCACATCCTGCGTGGGTTTTGCCAACGAATGCATTTAAAATATTTTATTATATTCTTGTCATACGTAGGCTTGGTCGACATGACCAAAATTGATTATAATATATTTTTTATGTCTTTGCATCAGTTAATTCGAAATAAGCAAGAAGCAAAATTTTGTCCTCATTTGGCTGATGAAAATGGCTTTGCATCAATAGTATTGACATCATCCACATTGTCATTGTTGGACCAACGCCATCTTGGTGTTAAGTCTGTTGTAAATAACTAACAAATCACAAACAAAAAGGGTACTTCTTGAGGCGTGTAAATTCACTAACCTTAAGGACTTATCCATGGTGTGTTGCGCAAGCCCCCAAGATACAATAGGAACTTCTCGGATCTTCTGAGGATCTCAGAACTAGCAAGAAAGTACTCTTGAAAGAGTATTTAATCCAGATAATAGAAGAAAGAAATATGAGAGAGAAGAGAGCTTGAAGAATGAAGGAGAATAGTGAAAGATGGTGTGTTTTGGAGAAGACCAAAACCACCTATTTATAGGTGTGAATTAGGAAAAGGATGGGCTGAAAACATAAAGTTTCACCAACGTTCAAAACCAATATTGCAATGTGCTTTGGGATATTCATGAACAAAAATAATTGCATTAACCATGGAATCAAAACGGAAGCATGATATTACACCAAAACAAAACTGCAGTAATGAAGAATTTATAACTGGTAGCAACATTCAAATATTTTGAAATGTTTATAACGCTTGCTTCACAACAAAGTCTGCTTTAACCTTGTTACATCCTATTCTTGTAGTGTTTATAATTTAGAATTAGATACTATTTTTTTTTTTTTACAATTTATTTGATTCATTTTCTTATATATCAAATATATTCTATAATGTTCATAGTAAATATAACAACTTTCTTTATATATCAAATATATTCTATAATGTTTATAGTAAATGTAACAAAATTTCAAAAATCAAAAGATAAAATTATGAAAGAAATAAAATATAAAAATACATTTATTATTTTATTATAATATTGTAACTAAAAGTAAAATTTATATTATTTTTTATTTAAATTTATTTGAAATTAATATATATATA
>Ga0214544_1004087_pt1 | contig 29518 bp, 16 predicted proteins | sample CNSS3metaG_FD_160074 | JGI IMG/M metagenome (GOLD analysis project Ga0214544, IMG submission 160074) | Root nodule microbial communities from cowpea collected in UCLA plant growth center, Los Angeles, California, USA - CNSS3 | ecosystem: Host-associated > Plants > Roots > Nodule | place: USA...
CTGACGTTTCGAGCGCATTTCATGATAGTATTTAAGTTAACATTGAAGCAAAAATGTGTCAAACAGTATAAATAATTTAAATACTATCATGAAATGCGTTTGAAATGTCAGATAAACTTAACAAAATTTGGTTAAAAAGACTAAATTCACGCAATTTGGAAGGTGAAGGACTAAATTGGTCAAAAGTTTTGATGAGGGACTAAACCCAAATTTCGCTCAAACTTGAGGGACCAAAAAGATATTTAACCCTAGTAATAATAATGTTCCAGAAGTGTATTAGAGATTTGAGAATCAGCAGAAAGAAGCGCGTTGGTGTTGGTGTGGTCCCGATCCTATTTGACATTGTGCAGATTTTGAGAAGAAAACGTAAACAACATTCACTGGTGTCTGTAGTTCATTTCGAGATCACTGAAGGCGAAAGCTTAACGAGAGTCATCACTGTGCATGTTTTGACTTGACCGTTTATTCCCACCACTACTCCTACGAAAACCACGCTTTCACCGACCAATCTTAACTTTTTATATTTATTTTTTACAACTCTATTACGACTTCTTATTTCATTTTTAAATTATATATAATATATTCTTCACTTTTATTTTCTTCTAATTATTTAACATATATGTTATTCTCTTTTTAATTTTTATATTATCGCTAACTGTTTCTGTATACTACAATGATCATTCTATTCCTTTCACTAGAATTAAAATGTTGATGTTGAAAAAAAAAAGTTTATGACGAAACAACAAAATGTGAGTTTGATTAAGTCTTCCTAGCATATATTTTTCATTGTATAAACTTCTTTTGTTAAGCTAGATATCATATTTAGCTTTTATAGACAAGTATATGATATTTTACTTTATATTGTGCAATAAATAAATAAAATTTATCATAAAAAAATTACATGTAGAAAATAAAATTCAAATTGATTCACAGAGTGAGTATAACATATTGAATTACATATATAACTCACCATTAGAGAGGCAAATAAATTCATTATGCAGTCATTATCATAATTTGTTTTGATTTTAATGAGAATTCTTTGCATCAATCATGTATGAGTATGAACATAACTTGATTTTCTAAATTGTATATTTGATGATAAAGATGGGTATGTATATTTTCATCTCATCTTCACTTTGTACTTATCCTTACACTCCTTCTAATCCACATATTTGTTCTTGTTTTCAAATTATTAAAACACCCTTAGATAATCGAAAAAATTCATTTTCACTATTATCTTAAATTCTTAATTTCTTTTTATTTGAAAAACTTTCACTTTCTCTTTCTCAATTTTTCAAACTTGTTTAATATACAAAATTTACTCATATTTTCAATGTATTTTTCACTTATAACAATTTTAATTGAATATTTTTTGCCTTTATATTTGTGAAATGATATATTATATTTTAGGAAATACAAACCTCAATTTTATTGAATTAAATAGTTTTTAAGATACATATTTTATTACTTTTAGTCCTTTTAAATATTTTATTTATTATATTTTTTTATAATTCTCAATTTCAAGTGTTTAAATCGTAATCTATTTTAGTATTTATGCACTTATTATTGGTATTTGATATCGAAGAAAAAAAAAAGTGGGTCCACATCAACCATTATATTGTTGTGGTGCTTCTCGTCTCTTCAAAGATAATGTAAGCCTCTTATAAACCATTGACTTTAAAAATGGACCAAAACCATCAAACACAACACAAACCAACAAAGTGTATATATAGATAGTCTAGAAACACACGCATACATATTTGAAATTTTGTAAAAGCGTGAATTGTTTTCAAGGATTTATTAATTGATTTTTATTTTATTAGAAACATAAAAAAGGCTTCATGACTACATTAGTAGGTAGTGTTTAATTACAAATTCCATTTATGTTTTTTCTTAATTTTTGTAAAAATTGTTTGGGTAAGTATTATTAACTTTGGTTAAATATATTACAATATACTAATTATTGTCACCGAAGACCACTTGGGATCTTAGTTAAAAAGTTTGAAGGGGCCAAAATAATATACTCAAATTTTATATATTTAATTATTATTATTATTATTAATATAACAAAAGTATATATAATTTAATATTGAAATTCTTATATGTTTTTTCTTCGAAAAATTATAGTTTTGAAAATGTATTTGATATGAAACTCATTTTAAATTAGTTTTTCTAATTTCATTTTTTCTTTAGATATTTCCATATTTGAGCACGTTTTTTTTATAATAAGTTTCAAAGAATTAATATGAAACATTCCGCCTATAATTCAAAAGAATTAATATGAAACTTTCCACTTATGATTCTTTAAATTTTAAGGAATGGTTATCTAATTCAACAATTGAATTCCTAGTATCATACTTGAAAATATGTGAAGTAAATTTGTATTGTTTTTATCTTCAACCGTATCTTCCCTTATATCACTTCACAAGAAATGAATCTATTATTTTATTTTCATCAATATACCTATTTTAAAAAAAAAAAAGACTAAAAAATAATTTATCAAAATCTAATCAAAAATTGAGAAACATAATTGCTAAAAAAATATGATAAACAAGTCACATTTAAGAAATGGTTATGAAAAAACATATATTACATAACTTTTCTTTTTATATTCATAAAAAAAATAAATATACAAAAAATTCTTAAGATGAAAAAAAAACTAAATATCAAACTAATATTTTTCTATCAAGGAGATGTGATATAGTTACCATTTTTCTATTTTAAAAGAGAATGGATGAGAATTAAGAGCGAGAAAATGAATTTATATCTAACTTTCTATTTCTGTTTTAAAAAAAAAAACAAAAGAAGAGATGCAAAAAAATCACTAAATACAATACGTGAGAAACTTAAAATGAGAGAAAAAATAACAAGAAATTTTATAATTCTTTATTATGTTTAATTTTTAATTTTTTAATATTAAATATTATATTTTATAAAAAAATAAAAAAATCTTTGGGCCATGATCCCCTGGACCTTCTAAGGTCCACCGCTGCCGGAGACAGAAGAACAATTTCTTCTGCATTATACAATATTGACACATACGACAAATAAGTCCTTAAATTTTAGAAGATCAAAATTAGAGAAACAAGAAAATGATGAAAAATTAAACATACGAGAATTAATATATCATCAAATTCTCGGGGCAAAATAATAAATATCGCATGCATTATTATGTTGGACTTTAGTAGAAATTTTTGTAAGCTAAAATTAAAAAAAAAAAAAAACGACAGTAAAAGTTTATTGTCAACCTTTTAAGCTTAATAGTTTCTTATAAAATAGCGTTGTCTATTAGAAAAGTTGAAAAACTTTAATTTCATTTAAAATTTGTTATGTTGTTTAAGAAATATATATTTATAAAGAAAACGTTTTTGTGACTTTATAACCCAATTTATAAGAAATTATTTTATTGATAATGAACAAATATTAAAATTCAGGTATTTAAAATTTTAATTTAAAGTTTCCAACAAATATTTTATTTGATAGATTTTTTTTTCTTAACAATAATTTCCAAATAATATACAATTTGTGATAAATAAAACAATATACAAGAACTTAAGTGAAACCTAAACTTTTTCCTACTTTGATTTGTGTGACAAAGTTTGCGCTGTAAGAAAAAAAAAAGTTCCACGAACGGATTCACGTGGAAGACCGTGATAGAAAAGTTTCATTCAAGCTTTGAAGAAGTTTCTCTCGTTAAATTTTTAAACGCACCATGTTTTACATGGTTTCTTGTTAAAAATAAGCTACTTAAATTTTAAAAACTTCTATACAAATGGTGTTTAACCTTATACTTTTAAGAAAGGAAAAATAAAAATAACTGAAACAACCGATATAAAACGTAAATTTTGTATTTATTAATTAGCATGAATATTTTATCTATTTTATGGTTTTGAATTATGTTATACTTTTGTATATGATATAATCTCTTGAATTGAATATAATCAAGAATTAATTTTCTTAGAAATATCAATTGGTTAAGGAATCTCTCTTATCTTCCTCTCATAATCATCTTCTTTCTTTTTCATAGTTTTTCTATTTGTCAATGATATTTGACTCAAATAATTTATTTCATTCAACAAATGTCAATATTTATCCACACGACCCAATAAAACAATGAGGAGTTTTACACCATTGTCCACAAACTTATATTATTGCAAACCTTTTTATGCAACAATGGATATTGAGGTAGTTAATGAGTATATGGATACTAGGGTAAGATATATTATGATGACATCTAGGTGTGGCAACGTGGATTTGGCCCGATAGGCCAATTTACAGACTCATCAAAAAAATACAGGACGAATTAGAATATTGAGCCTACTGGCCTGTAGAAGTCCAGGATGAATTTGTAAATCTGTAAGAAATAGGTCCTATAACGACCCTAATGGAAATTACTTAATTAAATAAAATAAATAAGAAATGAAATTCAAACGTCGCAATATTATTATTCCCAAACGCAGGAAAATTTAAATTAATATCTAATACGACAAAATCCAAATGAAGTTAAATCATAAAGTTATTACAAATTCCAAGTTCCAAATAAAGCGAATGAAAACATGATCAAATCCCTAGCTCTAGTCCCCAAGCTAGCCCTCACTCCGTCGTCTGAGCATCCACAACATCACTTGTATCACCATCTGCTCCCGTGTAACGAATCACACGATTATCGTTAATCACAAACAGAAAGGGTGAGCTTATGCACAAAATAAAATATATGTAAATAATATAAAAGTAAGTCACCCATCTTATTCATTCTAGTTAGTTCTTGGCCAAGACCTTAATCCCCAAGGTTTTTCAACCTTCAAATCACGCAATTAGTTAGCCTTGGACTTAGGATTTGTGATGCTCACATGAACATGTCCGCTTGTGGTCCTGCCTCTACGAACCTCCTTGTTCGTAGTCCTACTTTACGGACCTGCCCGCCCGTAGTCCAACACATGTGATCCACCAGCTACGTACCTCTCCGCACGCAGCATCTCTCAAGTGTGAGCACGAAACATACGAACCTACCTCGTTCGTATCCCTACACGAGAGTAACTGGATATGAACCTCCCCGCTCATATCATCACATGTTCACCACTATCCATGAACCTACCCGCTCATGGCACAACATCCCCTGATCCAAGTTTCGCATCACTGCATAAAAGCAACACACACAAGCCACTATTCGCAGCATCATTGCCTGGCGCAGCCTAAGCGCCGCTAGGCGAAACCTGTGCAAACCGTCTGGCAGAAACTTCCTCGCCGCCAGCCATCAAGCTCCACTCAGACCCACAGTTCTAGGGTCTTTTGCCTGGCGGGATCCACGCTGCCGCCAGGCGCCGCTCGTTGCAGGGACCTTTCTGCTATTCCTATCGCCTGGCGGCCACACCCGTGCCGCCATGCGCTATACCAGTATCAAACCAGTTACTGGTTTTAGCACCCAAACATGTGTTATACTCAATCCAATTCATTTCCGACTTTAATCCCATATATGTAATCTATTGTCCAACTCCAAGCACTTGCACATCTCTCTTATCTTTCAAACTTAGATGTATCTACAACCCATGTTTATCAATTTACACCCATATGGACTACATAACCCTTTCAATGCATCACCACATACCAAGCCCGACAGCACCACTGTGATCACTATTTGCTAATGCTCATTTTATGCATATAAGTAACATGTACGTCTCCCCTCTATTTGATATTTATATCCTTCCATTCACTCATAAGTCTAAAATACAGATTCCCATCTCAAGGCGTCTAAACTCTTAACATTACATAAATCATACTCTACGTCATTTACACCTAATCCAGTTACAAGTCACATCACCAATACATAATCAGTATTCCATGCCAGTATACTTCTAATGAAACCCATTATCTTATTTCTCCTATTATCTCAATTACAATGACTTCCAGTACTCTATTCCCTTCCAATTTCATTTTCCTAACTTCCGTTCCAATCCAATCACAACCTCTTCCCTCGCAACCAACCAAAACTAGACACAAAATTTGCCCCTGCACTCATCATCGCCTGGCGGCAAGTTGGGTGCCGTCGGGCGGTACATCAGAACCCAAGTAAACCTCCAAGTTGTTGTATATGCGATACATCCACGATGTCCAGAACTCGCTCTAGACGCCAATTGAAATAAAACCTAATAATTCACACCTAATTCACCATTCCAACGTTATAGGATATTATTCTCTCTAACTCGCACATACACTGGCCCATGATAATTCAAGTTTGAGTTCTTCCCCTTTCAAACACCCAACTCTACTCATGATTGCTCATACATGATCTCCTACAAGCATCATTAGACTCAATTGCTAAATTTTTATATTATTAAACACATAATATTATTCACAAGATCATATTCAGAAGTCAAAATGGCCCTTGCACCAACCACAAGCTAAGAAAACGCAAACAGTGTCGCGCCGCCTAGCGGGCATTCATCCCTGCTAGGCGGTTCATGAAAAAATGCAGCAGCAAAGTACAACATCATTTGATGCATCGCCTGGCGGCTCGGTCCTTACCGTCAGGCGGTTTTTGGGCAGAAACCCAGAAACCTCAAAAATGCAACGTGAAATGAAGTAATTTTCATACAATATGATCTTATCAAGGGAGGATGCATTATACATGAATCAAACACATAAGATACAACTCCCTTTACCTAGAATTCTTGCTCCAATTAAGATCCTCACTCTTCTTTCACACCTTCTTCCCTTTTGCTTCTAAAACCACCACAGTTCTTCTCCTATTTGCCTTGTCCACGAATCAGAACCTCTCCACTCTCACACCCAAAACTCTCTACACTTTTTTCCAGGTTAATTCCTTCTCCTTCTCTCTTAAGATTAATGCTCCCTTAATTACTCTTTAATTTACTAAAACAAATTTTAGTTCAAATATGGATTAATGGTTATTCATTAACCATTACTTGGTATCATCCAGCCCCCTAGGTTGTCTCTCTTGGCAGCTAGGGTTACTCTGTCTCTTCAATTCCATGCCAAAATAAAATTAGGCAAAAAGAAAGTTTAATTTCATTCCTAACAAGGTTTGAACACACAACCATTCAATTGCAAAGTTAATGCATAACCAATTCAACCAATCATGTTTCGTGATAATTCTTAAAATTTTAGGATTACATTATCACTAACCACATTCCAATATATCATTAAAATAATGCACAAATTAAAATAACATGCAATTGGCACACCATAAGACTCGAACTCAAGTCCTCAGACACAATCAAGTACTTTAAACCATTTGAGCTAATACTTTTCCACATCATAGTACTCTGCATTAAATGTCTTAAAGGCTCCTATTACCCGCATTTATTAAATAGTTATTTAATTAATTATTTAAATTTCTCGGGTCTTAAAGGCCCAATCATGAACAATGTTAAAAAGATTAACGATTTTTTGCTTTTTTATTTATGACGTGGCTTGATAATATTTTTCAGGATTGAATATTTTTCTAAGTGGGGTACGTTGAAATTAGAAAATGTGAAGTGTTTGTCCTTTTGGATTGAAAACCTAAAATAGGATTTTCAGAATCCCATCACACTGATCGAAGGTCGTGAAGGTGAAGGTGAGATTGAGGCTTTGGAAGCGTGTTCGTCATTGATCGTGGTTGTGGTTGAGCGAAGGCTGCCAACACTGAAGGTGAGTCTCAGTTGACTTCGTGGGTGTCATTTGTTGTTTTCGTTGATTGGGTGTAAGGTTTTGGGCGTTGTTGGGTTTTTGGTTTTGTTTTGGGATTGTGATGTTCTGTTATTGGTGTATAAGGTTTTATTGCTTTTGTATTATGTTTCTCATTGTTGTTGGTCCCCCATTTTTTACATTGAAATTTGTTTAACATGTGGTCCCTTATTTGAATGCATGCTTCTGTGTTGGTATGGATTGTAAGAGGTGACTTACTTTGGGGACAATATATACATGTGTATATATAGGATGTTTATAGAATGTTTTGGAATTGTGGTCCACCATAATGGCCACTTTATAAGTAATGGGAAATTGCAATATGATGGGGAAACAATAATATGGTTCTATGACCCTGATACGTGAGGCTATTTTGAGGTTGTTTCTCGATTAAAAGAGTTGGGACATGTAACACTAAAGGAGTTGTGACACTCTTTAGGAGGTGGGTTTGTCTTAGAAGATAAGTTGGAGCTTTTATGTGATGATAAAGGGGCTTCGTATATGGCCAACTTAGCCATGTTAAATGGTGTAGTTGATTTGTTCGTGTTACACGAAATGACTGAACCTGATATAATAAACATGATTGAAGGGGTTGGTATGGAGGAGGCTGGTCTTTTTCAGGTTAATGATCAATGTGAGGGTGATGTTGCAACTGATATAGTTTTAGAGGAAAGGGTTGTTGATGTAGGTCATTGTGTTAATGAGGGTGATGACCATGGTCATGGTTCAAGTGAAGTATTAGCAAAGGAGGGGGATCAAGGTGATGATGATGTTGCAAATGAAGTAGTGTTAGGGGATGGAGTTGTTGATGAAGGTCACTGTGAAAATGATGGTGGTGATCACGGTCAAGGTGCATGCAAAGTACTGGCAAAGGAGGGGGATGGAGGTAAGGGTGATGCTGCAATTGAAGTAGTGTTAGGGTAAAGGGCTATTGATGAAGGTCACTATGAAAATGAAGGTGATCACCATGGTGATGGTGCACATGAAGTTCTATATCATGCAGTATAAAATTTTAACAACACTATTTTCATTTAAAACCATAAGGTCTTATACTAGCTATGCAAGAACTTCTCCTTGGAGTTGACCAGAGATTTTGTGTTAGGCATTTGTATGCAAATTTTTGAAAGGAACTCCCTGGAAAGAATCTTAAACGTCTCATGTGGAAGGCTGCAGTAGCCACACATCCACAATCTTGGGAGAAATTAATGATAGACATTAATAAGGTCGATCAAGACACATTCAAACATTTGATTGTTATTCCTCCAAGGTATGTCATCACATTTTACATATACATAACTCTTATTTAATGTTTATTGTATTAGTGTTAGTTTTGTAATATTTTATTTACATGATACTAGGTTTTTGTCAAGATCTAGATTTACCATAAGATCTTAGTGTGACACCTTGGTCAACAATATGTGAGGCATTAAAAAATGTTCTACTTCACACTCGAACTAAGCTCATCATAAGCATGTTGGAGGACGTTCAAGTTTACATCATGAAGAGATGAGCCAAAAACATATTAAGGGTAACATCTTATAAAGGCTTAGTGTGCCCCAAAATTGTTGACAGACTTAGATAAGAATCAGGCTTAACAAAACATTAGATACTAAGGTAAATTAACTTTCCTAATGGCAATCTTGAATAGTGATGAAATACTATTGTGAGATTCATGATTAGTAAAGTTGATAAGCATTTATTTATGTTGTTATTGATCATATGTGGTCAGCAAAAAAGTTATTTGAAGTCAGGCACGCTTCACATATTGGAGAGTAGTTTGTGGTCAATATTGACAAAATGGAATGCACATGCAGGAAATGGAGTATAAGTGGAATTCTTTGTTGTCATACCCTATCTACGATGGAATTTTTGAATCTAATTGGAGAAGACTTCATCTCCCATTGGTTTAGGAAGTCAACCTATGAGGAAACGTACACCTCAATTGTGTACCCTATCAATGGTTAACAGGTGTGGGAAGTTACTACTTATCCTGATGTCTTACCCCCAAGGAAAAGAATAATGCCTAAAAGACTAAGAAAAAGACAAGATTAAAACCTTAGAAGCTTAAGAAGGATGAAACTGCATTACGAAAGGGAGGGATTCGCAAAAGATGTGTTGCTTGCTGGGAAATTGGTCACAACAAAATTGTTTGTCCAAAAAACAAATTATATCACAACAAACTCAATCAACATTCCACCTCAACAACCAGCATCCACCCCATCAATAGATACATAAGTTGGGCCACCCACACAATCCACACCAGCTCCATCAATAGATACACAAGTTGTGCCACCCAAACAATCTACCCAACAATCATCCCACCAATTAAAGCAACTCACGCAAGCCTCAACATTACCCAATCAGTCCCAACAATCTATCATTCCACCTCAACACCTATCAAGCACCCAATCTGTCCCACCAATGAGGAATAAACTCAAGGTTGGGAAGGGACGTGTTTGGAAGCCTTGAGCATTTATAGATCTATGTTTTTTAATCTACAACCTTTATATATCTTGATTCAAACTTTTATTTATTTAAGATTTTTATGATGTAGACATAATGTTTGATGAAGATTGATGAAGATCCACTTGAAGATTAAATTTTCAGTGAGTTAAATATGGAAATAATATGTTAAATGTAATGTTTTAGTGTTATATCATGTTGGTAGGCTATATGACATATGTTAGATGTCTTATGTGCCTTTGTGTGTCTCTTTTAATATGTTAAAATGGGTTCTAACAAGTTAAAAGGCTTGCAGTATATAGTTTCTGGTATGAATGCATTCAGTCAGTTGAATTATTTTTCAATCGACTGATTTCACTTAAGTAAAGTGAAATTAGCTGACTGTACGGAAAATTCAATCGATTCATTTCACTTAAACTAGACTATATATGCTGTGTTTTCGATAGCAGAGTTACGTTTCTGAGTATTTGAGCACGAAACTTTGTCATTCTTCTCTGGAAAACTCTCTCTCTGCAATACATAACTACAACTCATTGTTTGAAGATCTTGGTTGATCTTGGATGCATCTTGGCTTGTGAGTAGCTTGAAGAACACATGTATGGTTGGCTAGGGACAACCACCATCAGGTTTGGATGTTCTTGTGCCTCTGGTTGGTTTGCCTGATTTGATTTCAAGTCTGTAAGTGTGATCCTTGCAGGGTGTGTGTCTAGATTTTTGTGAGTCAAAAATCTTGTGAGTTTCTTTGTTGAAAAGTGTAATCTTGGTGTGTGATTTGTAAAACTTTTGAATATATTGGAAACTAGGCTCAGGTTGTCCTGGTAAATTGGATGTAGCTTTGTGATTGAGTGAACTGGTATAAAAATAACTGTGCAATTCTCTCTCCCTCATCTTACTCACTTTGAATCTCTTTAAAAACTCAAGAAAACCAAGCAATTCATTCTTCGGTGTGATTTAATGCATTCTCGTGTAATATGAGGTTGTATACTTGTTAAAAATATTGATTGGAACAAGTCTTGTATGTAAAAGATTGTTGTTTGAGTTAAATCTGTGAATTCTGCATTCTGCATAAATCTCCAATATTTTGACCGACTGATTTGTCTTTTTAATTGACTGTTTAATAGCTCAAAAACAAATTAGTCTGCTGTTTTATTTTTTTAACCGTTTGAAAGTGTACAAGTTTGTTGCTTTTACAGCTAACTTTTCAGTCTATTTGATTCAATTGAAAAGAGTTTTAAGCTTTCGAAAAAGTTTTAAATAGCCAATTCAACCCCCTCATCCCCCCTTCTTGGCTTAAATCACCATTTCAAAACTAACAATTGGTATCTAGAGCAAAGTTCTTGAAAGATATTCAAGTTTGATAAAAAATATTTTGAAATGGCTGAAAATAAAGTCCCTTTTGCAAAAGGTGCCTTTATTCATAGACCACCTATGTTTTGTGGCCTAAACTATTAGTTTTTGAAAATAAGGATGCAAATTTTCATTGAATCTATAGACAAAGGGATTTGGGATGCGATAGTTAATGAACCATATACTCCTAACTGTCTTGTTGAAAATAAGCAGGTGGACAAGCCTTGGATTGAATGGACGGATGAAGAAAGTAGAAGAGTTCAATATGATTGCAATGCCAAGAATATCATCACTTCATCTTTGAGTATGGATGAATCTTTTAGGGTCTCCCAATGTAAGAGTGCAAGGGAAATGTGGGATGTCCTAGAGGTTACACATGAGGGGACGAATGAAGTGAAAAGACCAAGGAAGCATGCCTTGATTCAAGAGTATGAGCTTTTCAAGATGCAAAAAGGAGAGTCCATAACTGAAGTTCAAAAGAGGTTCACTCACATAGTCAACCATCTCATGGGTCTAGGCAAAGAATTTGACAAAGAGGAGCTAAACATCAAAGTGTTAAAGTTTCTTGATAAAATTGGCAACCAAAGGTGACTGCCATATCTAAATCCAAGGATTTATCCATCATCACAACAACTGCACTATTTGGCAAACTAAGAGAGTATGAGATTGAAATGCAAAGGCTAAGTGAACTTGAATCAAGTGAGAAAAAGGAAAAACCATAACCTTGAAGGCTAGCTCCAAGAAGAGTGATGAAACCGAGGAAGAGTTTACTGAATCAAGTGATAATGAGAACCTGAATGTACTAGTCAAGAGATTTGGGAAGTATTTCAAGAGGAAACTCAACAAAGGTAATCAAAGGAGGTACATTTCTAAATAAAATGATTCAAGTAATTCTTCTAAATTCTCATGTTATAATTGTGGAAAGCAAGGACATATCAATATTGAATGTCCTGATATTAACAAAGAGAAGGAGAAGGTTGGTGATAGGAAAAAGGAGAAAAAGGTCGAGGAAAGACGTGCCTACACAGGTTTAGAGGACAATGATGATATAACAAGTACTTCATCTCAAGAAGGAAGTGAGGAAGCAAATCTATGTCTCATGGTCGGATATGAATCATCCTCATCAAGCCAAGTAAGTCCTTGTCATCTAAAGATAAAAATGACTATTATCAATTGTTATATGACTTTGAAGAATTGCATAGTGAGGCTAACAAAATTGTTGTCATGAACAATCGGCTAAAAGGATTAAATAGCTGGCTAGAAAACAGAGTTAGCCAACTAAAATCAGAAATAGTCGACTTAAAAACTGATTTCGAACATTTGCAAATTATTTACCGTAATTTAGTCGATTATTCTGAAAAACAGCTGGCTATAAAACCTTGTGAAAACTCCACTACTTTGAAAAATCAAGTGAAATATCTTTTAAAAACTTGTGCAAAGTTCACAAGAGGAAAAGCAAACCTGGAAGCTGTTATTGGCTATCAAAATTGTGTTTTTGGAAAGGCTGGACTTGGTTATACACCTATCCATGAAAAGAAAGCCAAGAAGTTCTCTAGTTTCTTTTCCAAGAGTGAGCCAAATGCTATGACATTCATTTCTTGCAACTATTGTATGAAGAAAGGCCATGTTCTTAAAAATTGTTATGCTAGAAAATATGATGTACCTAAGGGATTTATGAAATGGATCCCAAAAGGATCTAGAAAGGCATAACCATGTTGGACCCAAATTATCGAAGGGTACGATGTAATGCTATGTTGTTTTACATGTCATAAAACAGGAAAAGAAAGACCTATGGTACCTAGGTAGTAGCTGTTTGAGACATATGACTGATGATAAGTCAAAGTTTGCAAAGTTGGAACTAAAGGAAGAAGGCTTTGTGACTTATTATGACAATAACAAAGGAAGGATACTTGGAAGTGGAGTCATAAGCAATGGAGCCTCATTCAACATCCACAACATGCTTCTAGTTGAAAGGCTGAAGCACAATTTGATAAGTATAAGCTAATTGTGTGACAAAGGTTTTAAAGTTGTGTTTGAACCAAACCATTGCCTTATATATGATGCATGTGGTAGCATTGTGTTGGTAGGAAAGAGAGTCAACAATATATACATACTTAATTTGCATCATGCATCATTTAGCATTCATTATTTGCTTACAAAAGAGGATGATAGTTGGTTATGGCATAGGAGGCTTTGTCACATACATATGTAATATTTGAATAAGCTAAATAGAAAATAGTTGGTTGAAGGGCTACCAAAACTTAAGTTTGAGAAAGATAGGATATGTGAAGCATGCCAAAGGGGAAAGCAAACTAAGGTTTCCTTTAAACTAACAAATTGTATTTCAACTGAAAGACCCTTAGAATTGCTTCACATGGATCTATTTGGTCCTTCCAGAACAATGAGTCTTGGTGGTAACTACTACGCATTGGTTATTGTTGATGATTTCTTTACATTTACATGGATTTTAATTCTAGCTGCCAAGAAGGAAACCTTTTATGCTTTTAAGAAACTTGCCAAGGTTTTAGAAAATGAAAAAGGTTTTAAAATAGTCTCTCTAAGAAGTGATCATGGTGGAGAGTTTCAAAATGAAAGTTTTGAGCATTTTTTGTGAAAAACATGGTATAAAGCATAACTTTTCAGTTTCTAGAACTCCACAATAAAATAGAGTGGTTGAGAGAAAGAACATATCATTAGAGGAACTAGCTAGAACCATCCTTAATGAAACCTTATTGCCTAAGTACTTTTGGGGTGATGCAGTCAACATAGTTTCATATGTTTTAAACCGTGTGTTGATAAGGCCAGTTTTAAAGAAAACACCTTATGAGGTATTCAAAGGTAGAAGGCCTGGTCTAAATCACCTAAAAGTATTTGGTTGCAAGTGTTTTATCTTACATAATGGAAAAGAACAACTTGGCAAATTTGACTCAAAAGAGGATGAAGGTATCTTTCTAGGTTATGCTATAAATAGCCATGATTATAGGGTTTATAACAAGAGACTAATGATTATTGAAGAATATGTGTATGTTGTTTTTGATGAAACTAACCCAGTGCAGCAAGATCAAAAGACTAAGATTGCAGATGAATAAGATATATTGCAAGAAAAGCAAATGGCTGCAAAATTGGAATCCATTGCAGGAAATCAACCAGCTGAAAAGGAAATTCAGTGCATACAACAACCCAAGGAGTGGATTGAACCTAGGAGATTATCAAAGGACAACATAATTGGTGACATAAAACAGGGAGTATCCACTAGACACAAGCTTGTATTCTTTGAACATGTTGCATTTGTTTCTCAAGTTGAACCTAAGAATGTGAATGATGCATTATGTGATAGTAATTGGGTTGTTGCTATGCAAGATGAACTTAATCAATTCACTAGGAATGATGTGTGGTCTCTTATTCCTAAAACTGATGCAATGAACGTGATTGGTACTAAATGGATGTTTAGGAATAAAATGGATGAAAATGGTAACATTGTTAGGAATAAGGCTAGGCTAGTTGATAAAGGTTATAGTTAAGAGGAAGGTATTTATTTTAATGAAACATATGCACCTGTAGCTAGGCTAGAAGTTGTGAGGTTATTGTTAGCATATGCATACATGTATAATTTCAAACTTTCTCAAATGGATGTAAAAAGTGCATTCTTGAATGGTTTCTTAAATGAAAAAGTGTATGTATCACAACCCCCTAGCTTTGAAGATCACCTCTATCCTAATCATGTTTTCAAATTGAAAAAGGCTTTATATGGTTTGAAAGAAGCACCACGATAGTGGTATGAGAGGTTAAGCAACTTTCTTTTATCTAAAGGATATGCTAGAGGTCTGATTGATAAAATACTTTTCATTAGAAAGCATGCAAGTGATGTAATACTTGTTTAAGTATATGTAGATGATAAAATCTTTGGATCAAATAATAACTCCATGTGTGAAGAGTTTGTTGCAGCTATGTAGGGAGAATTTGAGATGTCTATGATGGGTGAGCTAACCTACTTCCTAGGACTGCAAGTGAAGCAACTCAAGCATGGGACATTTTTAAGCCAGTCAAAATATTGTTTTGACCTATTGAAAAAGTTCAAAATGGAGGATTGCAAAGAGGCTGCCACTCCAATTGCTACAAACTGTCTTATGGATGTAGATGAAGCTGGACAACAAGTTGATTCAACCAAATATAGAGGGTTAATTGGTTCTTTGCTATATCTAACCACTAGTAGGCCGAATATCCAAATTAGTGTTTGCTTGTGTGCAAGGTTTCAATTCAATCCAAAGGAATCTCACTTCAAAGCTACAAAAAGGATTCTCAAGTATTTGAAAGCGACAACTAATGTTGGATTATGGTGTTCTAATGAATCTAACATTGTTCTTAGCGGTTTTTCAAATTTTGACTATGCAGGGTGCAAATTGGATAGGAAAATCACAAGTGGCACATGCCATCTACTTGGATCAAGCCTAATCTCATGGAATAGCAAGAAGCAAACATATGTAGCACTATGTACAGCTGAGGCTGAGTACATAGCAGCTGGACATGCATGTGCTCAAAGCATATGGTTGAAGCATCAACTTATGGATTATGATGTAAAGCTAGAAAAGATACCTCTTTATTGTGAACATACAAGTGCAATCAATCTAACTAAGAATCCAATTCAACATTCTAAAACTAAACACATTGAAATCAAGCATTTCATAAGAGATCATATTCGAAAAGGTGATATTGAAATCAAGTTTGTGAAAACTGAAAACCAATTGGCGGATTTATTCACTAAACCACTTGCACGTGATAGATTTAATAAGCTTACAACTGAATTAGGTATTCTTGACATGAAGAATGTATGTTGATATCTGTTTGGCTTGTTAATTTTATTAGATCATTTATGTGCTGCATTTAAAGTGGTAAAATCTGCATAATTTGTGATCTGCCAGAATTTCAGTAAGCTAAATTTGCAAATTCAACACATAGATTTCACTTAAACTGTCAAAATATGCCTAATTTGGGTTCTAGAACCGTTGAATATGCTAATTCTCACAAAATAACACATATTTCATTTAAATTGGTTTGGTGTGAATTTCGTGTGATCTGAAATTTTTAGTCAGCTAAAACTATAAAATCAACACATAGATTTCACTTAAAACTGCCACTGTACCAAAAATCATTTGTCTGGTACAGTTTTAGTCGACTGACTCTGTATTTTTGTGTTAAAATCACTTATGCTAATGTGGATTTGCATGAATTGATTTTAATTGATTGATCTAGTCAAAGTATCCATCACATGACTATTTTTTTTAAAAGCTTAATGTAATAACTATTACATTAGCTAAAATCAACTTTTCAGATTGCATTGACCATAAAATGCTTTAATTACATGATTTCCAATGTGCATGCATTAGATGTGAACTATTTGTGAAACACATCATTGCATACTTCGATACAGATTCCCTCATATTTAATTGATTGTGATTTCCTGTACTGCATTGAAACCATAAAATTTGTACAAATTAATTGACTGATTTTGAAAATCAACATGTTGATTCTATAAATACTTACATAAGCATCATGCATTGGCATTCCTATTTGTTAGCAAGTGCCAAACCTACAATTCACCATGCTTAGAAGACAGCGAACAACCCTCTCGGATGATGAAAACTCCACCCCACTTACTTCATCCTCTCCCAATGCCTTGAATCATGGAAGGCTTGAAGTATGGTTTGAAGGGCACGAAGACATAATTCAAACCTTCTTGATTGAAATCAATAGGAAGCAAATAATCCTTCCTAAGGTGATACGCATGTCATGGCTGAGGGTAGAGAACTTTGGCACCCTTGAGCAACATCTCAAAGCTAAAAAATTGAAGACATTCCTTGAACTTTCGGGCAAGGTGTATCCGGATTTGGTGAAGGTATTTTATGCCAACCTCAAGTTCAACAATGGCATTCTCAAAACAAGTGTCAAAGGTGTGGAGATGGAAATCACTAGGCAAATATGGAAGGATGTGGCTGACCTAAGGCAAAGAGGTGTGCAAGTTCGCAAGGGTGAACTAGTGCAGTGGATGAATTCAACAAGGTGCAATACTTCAACCAATGTGTGCGTAATCTAGGTGAGCAAACTATAAATTTTCATGTGGGAAGGCTACCTGTGGAGGAAAGGGTATTAGCCGTGGTGGTGACCAAGATCATCATGCCTAGGGGGAGTAATCATGCAACCTTGAATGAAGGTAATCTTGTGGTGATGTACTGCATTCAAAATGGTGTTATGGTGGACTGAACATACACCATTTGTGACCACATGATGAAGGCAAAGACGTTCACGAATTTCAAGCTTCCATGTGTGGTGTTCATTTCCAAGTTCATTAAGCACTTTGGTGTGGATGTGGAAGGAGATCTTGAGGAGTCTACTGGTCTTCTAAATCATGTTTCCACCTTTAATATGCACAAGATAGGATTCACCAAGATAGGCAACACTTGGCTGGTTGAAGAAGATCATGGTGGAAATATTGAAGTTGGAGCTAATGACCATGAAATAGGAACTAGTGGAGGAAACCAAAGGGAAGATGAACCTCAACCCATGACAATTGATCTTTATAACCCTCCTGAGAACACTAGACCTGCATACTCCCAATTTGAGAGAATAGTTCTCAACCAGCTTCAAGATCTCAACATGGCACAAAATGCACACCAAGCTTATTGCACAACAAGGTTTCAAGACTTGGATGCACAACCCATTTTTCCAAAGTCAGAACTGATTTCTCTAAATTGAATATTTTCCTTTCACTATCCCTTTCTTCCATGTTCACTGTATTACCTTCCCTTTCTTCATCATTCTTCACAATGGGACCATGTGTTTCTTCAACTACATCTTCAGTACACTATTTAAAAAAATTGCGGCCAACCACTTGTTCACTCCCACCCTGTTGAACGAAACAACAATACCACCCATATCAAAATTAGGTTTTCGAAAACCAAAAAACAGAAAAAATAATTCACTTCTATAGATCTTACCTTGAACTTTGGGCAACTCCAAAATTGTCTCCCTTTGTTCTTAGCGATTCTCGCAATTCTCGTGATTGTTTTCTCACCACAATAGCAAATGGGTATTACACGCAACCTCCTGACCCCCATGAGAAGAAATGCTAAGATTTTGCATCCCCCAACCATTACAAGTGCAAGATAAACAAGAATGAGAACGAGACATTTCTAGACCTCGACAAACCACGACTCTTTTTAGTGATTTCCAAAAATGAATGAGACATAGTAATTCACATTACAGCCAGGTCATCTAGTATAATCATTGTTTGACAACAGATAACGGAAAAGGCCTATTTCATAAAGATTTACAAAAACGAGGACGAAATTGAGATCAATAAAAATAGAGAATCAATTTGAGATTTTTGAATCAAAACGAGGACCAATAGGATATTTTAACCTATTATTTAATATTAACGATTTAAATCATACTAGATGACAAAAATTCCAATTCAATGTTATGGACAATCATCCTTTTTTTTTCATCATATCCGCTATCAAAATTAAAATGTGTCCTATAAGCTCCAAAATTTTTTAAAATTTGATCTTTGTGCATCATTTCACAATCAATAATAATGTTTATATTGAATTTGACTATTTTAGGTTTATTGTTAAGAACCTTTAAACAAAGATACAATAATGATATGAAACGGTAAAAAGTACATTCCAATCACATTTAAAATACATAATCTTGATTTCTTTCAATTATAACTATAGCTCACCTAGTCTGCCTAGACGAAAGACAGCGGACACTTATCACCCTTTACCGACATAACTATATCGACAAAGGCTAGGGGACTGGTGTACCGCACCTAGTCAGCCTAAGCCGAATAATAGCAAGCACCATGTACATGCTAAGGTACCCGGACTAAACCACTAAGAAGCAACATTGATAAAACAAGCCGAAAACAACAATAGCGGCCTAAGCCGTTAAAGGGTAACCGGCTTAGGCCGACAACTCGATAAAAATAACCAAGGACTTAGCAAGAAACAGAACGCTCCAATAAAAGTCACCGGTCCCCAATAATCGAACTAAGGGCCTGGGCTAAGGCCCAGGCCCACCTACGACCCATGATGTGGCCATACATAATTAATGATCTATAAATATGCATGGACCCCACTAATTAAAGTTACGCATTCATTACTTCCCTAATCACCTGATTTGACTTTCTGAGAGATTTCGCTGACTTGAGCTTCAGAGTCCCTTCTGCAGGTAACCCTCCCGGGTCCAAGCAGACATATGTCAACCGGGAAGAGGCCTACTAAGGAGGTGGCGAACTATATGAGTAAGGTGATACTTGTGCCTAACTTATCTTATTTGTTCTCTGCAGAAACAATAACTGATTTTAAATCCACTATTTTAACCGAAATTAACTAAAATAATTGATTCAATACTAAACGAAGCGAAGCGGAAGGAAATCTCAATTTAAATGAAACAACTAGGTAAATATACTAAAAGAATTTCTCCTATTTTTTTCTAAAAGCTGCGACTTTTACACATTCTCATAACTTATAAAATTGTTTCTACTTATGTTAAGAGAGACACAATAAATTAAATTAGATTAAAACTTTTTTCAAACATATATAGCTGAACCCAATACAATTTTACGTTCCGAATTGAATTCTTCAAGAACTAAATTCTCCATGCAAATAGAGATAAACATGTTTTGGTGTAAATTTATTTTGAAATGAGTTTATTACAAACATAAAAAATTAGAACTGAAATAAACTAATCACTTTTCAGAAGTAGTAAAACGGATATTCACAAGACAAATGATACATTTCGACAAGATAAACAATTTTTAATCTGACGTGTCTTAAAATGTATCTCTTTCTTCGACAAGATAAAACATTTCGATGTTTGGATACCCATTAAAGCAACCAAAAAACCCCATAAACGAACGTGGTCGAAAGTCAGGAAGAAACATCTTCAATACTAAATTGTCAAAAAAAAGTTTTGTCCAAGATTAGCACGTGTGAGTTAGTAATGCCTTGAATTCTTTAAAGTACTTCGTGATTTCTCCGACCAATCCAAATTAATTGTCAATATTCAGGAACATCACGAAAGAGTTTGGTGAATCCACTTTCTGATAATAATAATAATAATTAAAATATTTAAACCTAACATTTTTTTTATAAAAAGAACTATCGTATTATTTTTTATTTTATTATTAAATAATATATCATACAAATTTATATAATTTTTGTCTAAATTTACATAAGGTGTATATGTTTTGAGTGAGCATGAAGAATTTTGCTATGAAGAAAGACAAACCTTCTTGAAGTGTCCATTGTCAGAAACAGAAAAAGAAAAGAAAAGTGAGCATAACAAACATTTAATATTTTTCTGTCTAAAGAGACTTTCAAAGACGGTGTGTCTGAAAAAGGACCCATATGTGTAAACTCAACGTGTGAACCCTAAAAAGTAATGCACCCAAAGTCTTAGGGATCATCATTTTCAAATAGGATTATGCATCGCTCCAGTAATAAAATTCAATGAAAATATATTATTAGATGCGAGTAAACTATTAATAAATAGTTAAAATATATTTTACCCTAAAGATATTTAAATTGAATTATTTTATAATCCAATCATACAGGGCTTTTCTTGTTTAGCTATTCATGTTAGTTATTAACCACAGTTGTAAGGTCCACTTATATTCTCTGTCTTAGTGTTTAAAGACTGCCGCAATTTAATCTAAGGATTGACCCATAGGATGTTCAAAGTCCCTAAATCAGTTAAACCCTCTCATTCTGTCTTCACTTTGCAAAAACAGTACTCACTCCTCTCCCTTTTTCCCAACCAGAAGCTCTGTTAGGGTTCAGACCTCTGCCATCTTCAAGCTAGCTCAGTCTCGTTCTCTAAGTCACGTAAGTTGATTCTCTAATCGTACCTCCTTTGTTTCTAGCCCTATTGTCATGATTCTAGCTAGGGTTCACATTGGTAACCCGTATTGAATCTGTTCTACCATTTTTCCAGTTCGCGAGTTTGTTCCGGGAGCTGTCATGCTCATTCGCTTAGGTGTCGAAGTGGTCTGTTAGCATTTTCTAGGTAAGGGAAGTTAGGGTTTTGCTTGATCTTCGGTTTTTATGCTTGCTTTGATGATATTTCATGATTGTATGGGTTGTATACTGCTGTGAGCTTATGAAATGTCTTATTAAGCCGTTTGGGTTGTGTTTGTTGGACTATTGCACGAGAGAACAGTGGTGAGCATTGGTTTTCTCGCCCAAGCGAGTACGTCTCGCCTAGGCGAGACTAATAGACAATCGCCCAGGTTTCCTGCTCGAGCTGTCGCTTAAGCGATGAGTCTCCATTTTGAGCGAGATGCAGTCTCGCTCAGACGAGGAGGGATCGCCTAAGCGAGAAATCGCAGGAAGCCATTGTTCCCCTTTTCGAGCTCTCGCCTAGGCGAAAGGAGCTCGGTTTAGCGAGAGAACCCTCTCGCCTGAGCGAGACCTTTCTGCCTGAGCGAGGTGTTGGGCGATGATGCATTTTTGTTCAATTACTTCTATGTTCTTGGATGAATGTCACATGTTTAGTTGGATTATTGTGTTAAAGCATGTTTTGAGCGAAGTTGCATGTATAAAATGGTTCATGGGTTGAATATGATGAGTTTGGTATGATTTTGGTATGGAATATGGATGAAGGTTGGTTATAAAAGTTGGCATGAGATTGGTAGGCATGATAACTACATACTTGGTTGGTGAAACATGAATTGTGTGTGGTTAGGACGTAATTCCACGATAGTTTCGTGGTGGTGCCTCATTGGTTAGGGCATAATTCCATGAATCTCTAGGTGAGATCTCATGGTGGTGCCTCAGTTGGTCAGGACGTAATTCCATGACCCCTGTTAGTGGGAGTTCATGGTGGTGCCTCATTTATATAATTTAGTAAGGATTCAAGGTAATGATTGCATCCTAACACTCTAAAGAGTCGGTTAGTCTCACATAGACGTATTGACTCGAGTGGTGAGAGTAGTAGGAGGCCTGGAACACTTTAAGGGCTAATCTTGTGTGTGGGGATGAAACACTAGAACAATTAGCACGGTAGAGCAGTAAGAGCCACCACAAGTGCAAGCATCCGCTGAATCCGACTAATTATATGTATCTGGATGAGTCATGTCTTGAGTCTTAATGTATTGGTTGCAAGTCATAACATGATTGGTTGACGCATGTATGTTGGATTATGAAAGTGTATGTAACTGTATGATAAACCATTTTCTACTCTACCTTACCCTTTGCTTGTTTGATCGTTATGTGTGTGGTTTTTTCTTTTTGCGATGATCAATTTATTGATGTGAGCAGAGGCGACAACTCCCTATGGTCGTCAGGGTGATGGAGATTCCACTGCCTAGTTCATCTTAGATCAGAGCTTGTTTGTTTGAGTTTCCTTTAGGGTTGTAGCTCATGCTTTGTATGCCTCTTGGGCGATTATTTTGATTATCGATCCTTGTACTTCGTTTTGTATTGACATCATGGTGTGTCTTGGATTCCTCTAAGTTTTTTTTTTTTTTTTTTGGATATTGTAAGGAGTAGTGTTTATACTCCAGGACTTTGTCTCTTATATTATATGTGTGACATGTCATTTAATTAAAGTAATTATTTAAATTGGGTGTTACACAAGTTAAAATCCTAACTTCTTAAAGTGAGAACTTTTTACTTCTCCTAAATGTTCGTAGAGGAAAACATCATTGTACAAAAATGTTTCATTTCAAACTAATGATTTATATTTTTATTATGTAACTAATACATATTAGAACCTAAAATTTATTTTAGTATTTTTGTTATTATTGATCACCTTTAAAAAAAACTAAAATTTAATGTAATGTTCCTATTGAATTGTACATTATTCTAATTTTTACTGAATATATCAAAAACAAATACATATTTATAGTTATTCTTGAATAAATATTTCAAAATATAATTTTATCTATTTAAAAATAGTCAACCATATATGTAGATAAAAAAGGTTAAAATACCTTTTTTGTCCCAATTTTCGTCAAGATTTTTCAAATAAGTCCTAATTTGGTTTCGTGTTCAAATAGGTCCCAATTTTCGTCAATTTTGTTCAATTGGTTCCTTTTTTACTAATACCGTTTAAATCATTAATGGCCATGAACAGTGACTGCCACGTGTCATTTTGTGGTTTTTTTGAATTTTTTTGAATTTTTATTTTAATTTTTTTTGAATTGTTTTTGAATTTTTTTAAAATTTTTTTAAAATGTACACGTGTCAACCCAGTAGTATGCTACTTGTCACTTCGTGGTTTTTTTGAATTTTTTATTATTATTTTTTATATTTTTGAATTTTATTTGAATTTTTTTTTGAATTTTTTTTGAATTTTTTTTTAAAATTTTTTAAAATGTCCACGTGTCAACCCAGTAGCATGCCACATGTCAAAGTCAATGTTCTATATTCAATTTGGTCCCTATATTTGTTATTTTTGTTCAATTGAGTCCCAATTTTTGTTAAAATTAAGCAATTTAGTTCATCTCCAAATTGAAACTAAATTTAATTTTTATATTAAAATTCACATTTTTTATTAAATATTTTTATATAATATATTAAAATTCACATCATTATAACTTTGATATAAAAATTAAATTTGATCACATCTTTGATAGGGACGAAATTGGTTAATGTTAACAAAAATTGGGACTAAATTGAATAAAAATAACAAATATAGGGACCAAATTGAATATCAAACATTGACTTAGACACGTGGCACACTACTGGGTTGACACGTGGACATTTAAATTTTTTTTAAAAAAAATAAATAAAAATTCAAAAAAACCACGAAGTGACACGTGGCACGCTATTGGGTTGACACGTGTACATTTTTAAAAAAAAAATTAAAAAAACTTAAAATTTTTTTTAAAAAAAAAAAAAAAAAAAAAAAACCACAAAGTGACACGTGACAGACACTGTTCATGGTCGTTAATGATTTAAACGGGGTTAGCAAAAAAGACTCAATTGAACAAAATTGATGAAAATTAGGACCTATTTGAACACAAAACCAAAATTAAGACTTATTTGAAAAAACATGACAAAAATTAGGACCAAAAAGATATTTTAACCATAAAAAAAAAACTCTAAAAGTTTCTATTTACACATGATGCAATTTATGTACATAGAAAACTTATATAAACGATCTGAACATATTATAATAATTTTAGACAATCAAAATTCATCTTAAACTTACTTGAGCAAATGTCACAACTTTATAATTAATGCATGCAAAACTTTAAAAAATACTCAGAAAAAGGGTAAAAATGAATATACTCTAATAAAAATTCTGATAAAGCAAAATTGTTTTGCTTTATACTAAAATATTTATAGCAATTTTTAATATTCAAAGAGACGAATAAAAGGATATCAAATTATTTTCGAGGTACAATAATCTTTATAAAATGAAACTTAATAATGAAATATATATTCAAACTTCAGCCATAGACTACTTCCTCTTAACTACTTTTTAACTTCTTACATCCAAAACATTAAAAAATTAACAAACAAATTATACCTTTCTAAACGTAGTTTTTGAGACATATTAAATACCTTTTTAATTTACTTTAAATTATGAAAATATAAAATCTTGAGAGATAAAATTGCTCAAATTTTTATTACTTTTAATAATTTGTAACTAATACCTCATCAGAACTCAAATATGAATAAAAACATCTCAACCCAGTAATTATTAAGGTTAGCTAATTTCATTTATTCATTCAATTTAAGAAAAAAAAAACTACTTTTTTAAAATTCCTATTTAAATAAATGTAAATCTAGAATTCATGTTAGAGTATTGAGAAAAATTAATGTTAGAGTATAGTTGAAATAGTACTTGAGGACAATTCAGTTCAGTGTATCAAATTTGAATCTGTTTTGAGAGAGATGTTTGAGTATTGAAGAAAAAAGAAGTGTGTTATTGTTTTGGTAATAAAAAGAACATGGTTAACATATGACTAAAGTTGACTAAATAAAAAGCCAAAACAAAAAACTATGAAACAGGTTGAATTCAAGGTTCATCCAGCTGCAGGCTTAACTTGATTGGGAAATTCACATCATTGCTGATGTCATGGTTGTTCAAAAGCCAATAATTATGAGCAGTAGCAGTAGTGTCATTCATCATCACAAATTTGACCATCTGTCTCCATACAACAGCTATGTCTTATCTCATCAAATGAATTCAGTTAAAATGAATTCAATTAAGTAATTGTATTAAGTGTGTTTGGTTCTACTTTAAATTGATATAGAATTAAATTTCTAAAGTAGAATTAGAACTTGTTTTATTTTTAGAATCAATTGCTTTTGCGTAAAAGAATTAATTAAGCTAAAATCAATATTTTAACGCTCAACCAAATTCATCTTATCTTAACTATATGATTTCTTTTGAGATATCATATTGTCATCGGCGGAATTTAGTTTTGACATAGGCGAGCTAGGACTTCCCAACACTTTTTTTTTTTAATTTTTTATATTTTTTAAAAAAATATTTTATATATTATTATTATATTAATTTAGTTTAAAAAAACCTTTTTTAAATTTAAAAATTATATCTTTTTATTATAATTTCTTTTACTTCTTTATTTGTTTTCTTTTCGTATCTTTATCTCTTTCTCTTCTTTTATGTCCATTTCAATTTTCTTCATCAATTTTTTATTATTTTCAAAATTAAATTGCACTAGGAAAAAATTGAGGAGTTAAGAAATATTTTGGATTGAACAATTTCTTCTTTTGAATAAATTCATTTTTTACTCTTTTTTTTTTCGAAGTAATATGTGCCTTTTTTACGCTCTAGGCATATCTCTATTGGTTAGAGATCATAAAATCATGCTTTAATTGTTCATCAAATTCTTCTTTGTATAGATAGACCTATTTTAGACTTTTAAGTCGTGTAAGGGAAGAACAAGATTAAGAATCTCTAAGGCAAGAGAATGTAATAATGTAGAAGTTATTATTTTTCTTAGAATATTGAGTCTTGATTTTAAGATTTAGTTTAGGATTTTCATAATTTAATATTTTTCTAAATAGGTGAGAGGTGACAAATTTATATTACAAAAATTATGGCAAAGAGTATAATAATTGATTTTTTTTAAGTGGAAGGCTTGTGATGAAGATGAAAAAAGTACATCTATGTCATATAAACTTGAGAAACTTTATGAGAATCCAAAAATTGAAGAAAATGAAAAATAACTCTCTAAGGTTCCTAAAGTTATATATAATGAATTTTGAAATGCTTTAGAACGTGATCCTGGAAAGGTAACTTTTGCTCTTTTTTTTAATATATTATTGTTGATGATAAACTTTATGCTACTTTTTTATATATATTATTGTCATATTTTTTGGATTCTATCTGAGTGCTCGTTTTGAATAGAGAAAATGATGTGAGAAAATGAAAATTTTTTTTAATTAAAAAAATAATTTATATATAACAAATTCATGGTTTTGTCTCGGACAGCTCTCATATCACCTATTAGTGTTTAGATCCATACTCAAACATTCTTAATTATATAAAAAGATTAGATTCTTTTCCAAATGCATATATAACTTATAGAATAATGTTAGCAATTCTAGTGTCAACAATGTCTCAAGAAAAATTAAATGGATTAGCCTTATTATCTATTAAAAAAGAAATGTTAAATAAAATTAATTATGACAACTTAATAAATAATTTTTCATAAGAAAAGCTCTAAAATTAAATTTTAAATAAAGACCTCATTTTTTAAGTTTGTTTTAGATCTCCGAAACTCTTGAGTCGCCCCTAACTGTTGCATGTGAGTCTTCTCTCACTTGCATGCACCTTTTCAGTAATCTATATGAGTCTCTACTTATCAGTGATCATAATGGTATGTCTTGATCGTTCTTGTGGTGTTTCTATGTGTAGATAGAACATGCTACAAGTTGAGAGGAGTTTCGTTGGTTAGAGTCTTGTGAGCTGCTTGGTTAGGTAAGGGAAACTAATTGTTAATTGTGTGTGAGTTTGATAAATGGTTGTTTTGCATGCCTATGATTGATTGTATTTTTTATGATAAAATTGAGTTGTTATGATTGATTTGTTTGGTGTCTATGACTGATGTATTTTGGATGATTGATTTTGTGTGGAGTGTTTTGTGTGATTATGTGTTGATCAGGAGAATTTAGAATCTGAGTAATTGAACAAATTGGTACCCTCTTTCATGTTTTAAAAGTGTTATGAACCAATATACTAAGGAAGGATATCCTTGTCTTTAGACTTGTTTGGGTCCTAGGTACTAAGTGAATTAACCATATGAGTAGTAGGGTGGTAACTCTTGTTTAGGGCTTTGCAAAGCATAAACACTACTACAAGTGCATGCCTCTAATGAATTTTATGTCAGGTGCTAACTGTTTGGTGTGCATATATATATATATATATATATATTTTATCTATGTTATATATATATATATATATATATATATATATATATATATATTTTATCTATGTTGGTGTGAAATTAACAAGATTTACTATTTCTAGAATAATTTTTTTTGTACATTAGCTTACCTTGTTATTGTGTTGTTTGTCTCTTTCTTTTGCGATGATCACCTATTCAGTGTGAGCAAATGAAGTTGTATGTTTAGAGGCACCTTTGACGGATGAGGAGCCATCAATTAGAGTAGTGGAAGGTCTTAAGGAGCTTTTGCAGTAGTTAGTTTTTGTATAGAGCTTGTTAGTTTAGTTTGAGTGTATAAGTGTTATATTTTTATAGCCATATCTTTTGTAAGGCTGTATTAATATACTTTATACACTAGATTACTTATTTTTGAATACTATGATGAAGTGTTCTATTTTATTAGTTTTAAATTCCTAAAATGGGATGTTAAAAATTAAACCAAAATTAGTTTTATGGACATATGCTACAAAATAATGTCTTACACTAATGAAAAAAAAGGCTAGGTATTAAATCGTTTCCACAAGATATATAACTTTAGAAAAATATAGGATACATATTAATTTGATACAATAATCACAAAAATGGTCTTTTATATACATTATAAGTTTAATATCTCCGTTAAGGGTATAATTTATATGTACTAATTTTACATATTAATAGTGACTAATTCAATGTCAAAATGTTAGCATGAAGAGTTTTGGCATCGATTATTTTTGACATTGTACTTTGATTTTCAAACTGAAGCATATTAAGGTGAGATAAAAAAAAAATGGGGGTCTTTTGGCTTCGGTTATAAACCAAAACATAAACTTCGACATTAGACTTTGGTTATCTCTAAAATTTAAGCCTAAAATAATAATAAAAAAATAAAGGAACATACTTCGATTCTGAAAAACAAACGAAGCCTAATGGATATATATGTTTCGTTATTTTGGACAACCAAAGCCTATTGTGGTATTAAAAAAAATCATAAAAATCATTCAGTAACTCCCACACTATATCAAACAACCTGAAAAATTAAACCAAACTTTATTACTTCTAGATGAACCAAAAATAAGAAAATAGGTAAAAATTGATAACTAGTACTGAAATATAGATTTTCATACGACTATCATGCTTTTACAATACATATACAAAAAGAAAATATAAAAATGATGAATAAACAAACAAAGATAACAAACATCAAAGACCTCTTTAAACATGACAATGAAAACCTGCAAATCAATGAACTTGAGAATCAAAGACCTACCAATAAAGGAATCTAAGAATGAAGAAAACAAACAATAGAAAGAAACCAAGAGAGAAAGTTAGAAGGGAAACTAAGAAAATAAAGCAAACCTAAAACGAAGGGAAGTAAGTTTTCTAAAAATTTGCACAACATAGCAAAGGCTTCATTTTTACTTGAAGCAGAGAAGAAACCAATCAAAACAATTGAATAAAAACATCTTCAAACATCAATTAACTAATTTCTCTACCTAACTTTGTTAAGGGCACAAGCATAGGAGAAATATGGACTACTAACAATCCCAAAACATCATCTTATTTATATATATATATATATATATATATATATATATATATATAGCCATTCAA
>Ga0214544_1004088_pt1 | contig 29513 bp, 10 predicted proteins | sample CNSS3metaG_FD_160074 | JGI IMG/M metagenome (GOLD analysis project Ga0214544, IMG submission 160074) | Root nodule microbial communities from cowpea collected in UCLA plant growth center, Los Angeles, California, USA - CNSS3 | ecosystem: Host-associated > Plants > Roots > Nodule | place: USA...
TATATATAATATACTGCTTTAGTCTAATGAGAATAGTAAAGGAGACGGAGAATAATTTTTTCCCGTTGAGAATTTAGTTTTTAACCAATGTAAAGAAAATGTTGGTGGGTAATGACACCGAATGGAATGGATAAGACTTTTCTTATTTCTATTATTATTTGAAACTTGTCTAACTTTTACTTTTGATAGAATTTTATACTGAAATTTTAATGCTTCAAAAATTGTACGGAATTAAGATGTGCACATGACATAAATGAAATGCATTTATTTTAAAATAAAAATGAATTATTTTATCTAAATAGGATATTTAAAAATGAAAAGAAAATGCATTTCAAAATTCAAACTGTTTAGAAATCTTAAGCGAGTTCTTTTATACATAAAAAATAATAATTAAAGGGAACTACACATGTTTGTCCATATGTTATCATTAATTTTAAAATAATAATTTAAAATATAGCAGAAAAAATCTCACCGAAGTTTTATCTTATCAAATAAACTGCAATTGAGAAAAAAAAAAAAAAGCTGACCCAGGCATCGCATATTTATATTCAAACAAACATATGAAGAGCGTACCTGTATCTTTCATCAACAGATACACTCTCTCCCTCAACTCTCCACCGCAACTTCCACTTCCGGCGACTTCTCCGATTGTTTGCCGGCGAAACCTCATCGGAAGCCATGGCCACGGCCACAGAATGAGTCTCCGCCGATCGCCATGTCGGTCTCCTGCTCTAACTGCGTCCCCGACTCCTTCCTTCTCTGCGGCGAGGACTCCTCCGGAGTCTTGTCTGGAGAATCGCCGGAATGTTCCTCCGACCTTGATTCCTCGCCGAGGTCGGAGGAGGAGTCCATCGCTGGATTCATCGAAGACGAACGACACTTTGTTCCCGGATTCGAATACCTCAACAGGTTCCAATCACGCTCTCTCGACGCCTCGGCCAGAGAAGAATCCGTTGCATGGATTCTCAAGGTAACTCACTCTACGGCCTAGCATTTATTTTCACCTAACGGGACACGCTGTTGCGTTCTTATTACGATATTGCCACGCGCGTGGAAAACCGAACCAGGAAGCGCTATAATGCGCCGCGCGCAACTGTCTTCGGAAAATGGTTCAGTTTACAGATCTATTCTTTTATCGGTTTTAATCTGGTGTACGCAGGTGCAGGCTTATTACGCTTTTCAACCTCTCACGGCTTATCTTTCCGTTAATTACATGGACCGATTCTTGAATTCTCGGCCGTTGCCGGTGAGTTAGATACCTCAAGTTCGATTTTGGATAATTTAAAGATTAATAAAAATCGGAAATGGAGAAATTAATAAAAGCTAAATGATGAACCTGTGACTTTGGGCGATAGGTATTAGTGTCACACATGTGCGAGAAAAGAAAATAGTTCTACGCCGTAACTATGTATTGACTTTTCAGTCTTTTATTTGATGCGAAAGTGTCACCGCGCATTATCACATCACAAGAAAAACTTTTTTAAACTATTAACTGAGAGTAAAAATATTCCTTACTGTGTATACAATTATAGACTTTCATCCAATCACAAACTTTTATGAATAATGTGTAATAGTCAATCAACTTTCTAATCTTAACTTAAATATGTATATTTGGACAGTGTTACACAGATTGACTATATATACGATGCAGTACTTTTATTAGTTGAGTTATGTTGTTAATTACCTGAAATAATATTTTATGTGCCTATATATTATTTATTATTCGCGATAAATTTGATTCTTTTAAGATTAAGGCATCATAATGATTTTCTTTTGCAAATAGAAATAACTATTAATGACATAACTTTTGATGTTTTTTCGTTATTGATTAAAGTTCCAATCCAAAGATATCACGAAAATCTTATTTACGGTGACTTTTGTAAATCTTATTAATAATTAATAATACATATTTAAAAATATGTTGTTACTATTGCTTTTCTTTATTATAGGTTGCTATAGATTCTTGTACTCTAAAACTCTGTGTGTACGTGCATTGAACGTGGTAGTATGTGCAAAAGAGTTTGATTAGGAGTGTACTCGCAATAATGATCTGATAATAATGATTAGCTTTTCTTTAATTTACTGTTTGATATTTATAAATATATTTACAGCAAACCAATGGGTGGCCATTGCAACTTCTATCAGTTGCGTGCTTGTCTTTGGCGGCAAAGATGGAGGAACCTCTAGTTCCGTCACTGTTGGACCTTCAGGTATGTGTCCAATGTGTGTCAATCCGTGATTGAGTGAGATAAAAGTATATCAAAGGCACATTCGTGATAAAGTTTCCTCTTTAAAACATTACTAGAAAATGTGGATACATTGATTAAAATATTAATTCCTGTACTTCCTCTGTGATCGAATCAATTCTCGCGAGTAATGTAAGTCGTAATACATGACAAATACATCATCCCTTATTTAATGTATACAGGTAGAAGGTGCCAAATACCTATTTGAGCCCAGAACAATTAGAAGAATGGAGCTACTTGTCCTGGGCGTCCTGGATTGGAGGCTAAGATCGGTTACTCCATTTAGCTTCCTCGATTTCTTTGCGTGCAAGTTAGATTCAACTGGAACTCTTACGGGGTTCCTCATTTCACGTGCTACGCAAATTATCTTGTCTAATATCCAAGGTATATGCATTCATTTTGTAGACGTGTAGAGGAAAATTATATTTTGATATAATTGTGAAAAACCAAATGCTTTACAATATCGTTTTAAAAATATAATAATATATAATAGTACTTTAATTTTAAAAATTAATTAAAATATTAATATAATAAGTTGCCAAATAATTATTTCACTTTTAATGACATATCAGGTATCAATGAGAAGTTTAAGTTGCATTAAAATCTATCGGAAAATAATTAAGGTATGAATTTTCTGTAGTAACTTCTTTCTGTTCTTCCAGAGGCTAGTTTTCTTGCCTATTGGCCATCATGCATTGCTGCAGCGGCCATTCTCCATGCAGCTAACGAAATTCCTAATTGGTCTCTCGTTAGACCCGAGGATGCCGAGTCGTGGTGCGAGGGGCTAATAAAGGTAAGCAAGTTCAAAGAGTCCGTTGAAAGTTCTTAAGTGAAAATATGAATCAGGTTGTCAAAATACATTTATCTGATTCTTGCAGGAGAAAATTATAGGATGCTACCAATTAATGCAAGAACTTGTTATTGACAATAACCGGAGGAAACCCCCTAGAGTGTTACCGCAGCTGCGAGTGACATCTCAGCCCCTTATAAGGTCTAGTGTCTCATCATTCTCAGCATCATCCTCTTCTCCTTCATCCTCATTGTCTTGTAAAAGGAGGAAATTAAATAACTGTTTGTGGGTAGATGATGACAAAGGAAACTCCCAGTGAAGAGAAAAAGAGCAGTAATAAAGGAGGAAAAAAGAATGAAATAAGGTGGTGGTCCAAGTTGTCCAGAAGCCTCAACATTTTTTAGAGGGTATTTTTGAGTTTAAAATTGACTAGAGTCACGGTGTACATTATAATACTACAGACTATTTTATGAGAGTTGTGAACCTTTATTATTGTTATTATTGTTTTGTTGGTGGGTGTTGCCATTCATCAATGGCTTTGCAGATTCCCTAGGGAAGGGGATTTTGCAACATAAATATATTGTTGTGGAAAAGTGTGTATGTGAGAGAGGGGGAAAATATAGAAAGATGCATTTAATGGTTTGGTCGAGCAAGTGTGGAAGAAAGAAGTGGGGAGTTTGGAATTCAAAGATGCGCTGGTTATCGGTGAAAGAGAAGAGAATGGTGGGACAATGCTTCAGAGCTGGTATGAAAAAAAAAACAGAGTCGCAGAGCAAAGAAATAAATTGGGTCGGCAAATCCTAGGGTATTGAAACTTCGAAGTTAGGGCTGTTTCTTATAATGGGATCTCTAAGTCAAGCTTCTCATCTTGACCAGCATCTTCGCTTCTTCAGTTTACACGTTACTTTTGAAAGTGTGATACCACTAGAGTACAAAAACCTAATAGCAATAAGTTGAAGGTTGCCACATTTTGTGGACTTTTTTCTTCTGATACGCGTGAGACGCCTCTGGTGCGTGTCTCGCACGTGCGTATGTGTGATTTTTTTTATGTTTTAGTTATGGCGGGAACTGTTTTTTATTTCCTTTTCTTTTAGGCTTGAGCTTCGGCCTAACTATACAGGATCCATTACCTGGTGTCCACGCGTGATGGAAACACGTGTCTACAGTTTTACCTTTATCTTGGATTTTTTCATTTGTTTTCAACAGAGGATAACCCTCTTCTTTTGTAGTGCCTAATTGGCTTTGGGAGAAATGGGAGTAAAGGTCTTTGGGGCCTTTTCCTGTGTGCTTTGTATTGAATTCATTAATAATAATGACAATGTTAATTTTCTAATTTCTTTCATTAACATGTTCTTTTCACTCATTCTTCCGTTCCATGTCTAGGTAATTTCTTGACTCTTGTATGAATAATGGGATTGATGGAGAGTTTGACCGACCAAACCAAAATTGTTCAGCTGACTTTTATCTAATGAACTTAATCCCCCCAAGAACGTGACCCATGATTCGCAATTAGATACCATGTAGATTTGTCATTTGTTCTTATTACTGCATGAAAAGAAAGTTTAAGACCCTCTGTGGAATCTAGTGAGGCATAACTCTGAATAGGATGCACTAGACGGCCCCGCTAGCAATAAAGAGGGTTCAATCAGTGACTATGACTCCTCAATTAACCGGTGTCTGCTCGTGACTATTTCCAGGCTGTTCTATCATGCTGATATTATTATGCATACATACATACATACAACCAGCTACTAGCCCACTGAAATTTCAGACAGTCCTTGCCTCACATTCATGTGTTCATTCACTCAGACATAGATCTTCATATGAGAATAATTTATTTTAGGCACCTAAAGGTCTCAAAATTTACATCACATACCTCTTGGCCTATGGGAAGCAACTAGCCAAGCCTAGCTTTTGACGAAATTCATAAATTGAAAGCATATAATTACGTATTAATTCATAACTTAAAAGCAACAGATCTTTAAAAAGCTACTTTAGCATAGCTTGTTCTCTACAAATACTAAATTAAAAGGCCCGAGTCACAGAGAAGTTGTCATTTAGCCCCATATACCCGACACAAGGTATATTATTTTTGAATGCAGTAACACTACACACACCACAATGGCTTTATTCCCATGTCTTGGCAGAAAAAGTAACCATGCATGTTAGGCATTTGTCTCACAATCTTATCAGAACTTCCTTTGCATGACACCCGTATGGCCACTAATTGAATAAACATCCTATTCTCTCCATCTCATCCATGCATTTCTGTTTAACCCATGTTCATCTAACCATGCCACTGCATAGATGGACCATAGTGAAGAAAAATATGGTAACGTAGTGACAATCCAAGCTCAGTACCTCTTTCTATTGCTCTTGGATGCTTGCTCTGTGTAATTGATTATGCAATGGAGCAAGGACTAGTCATTGGACCACCTAATTCATTTATTATTATTTTTTTTTTTAATTTATCCACCTGAATTATTTTTTACCTTTTATGAAGCGCATAGGAATTCATACTTGGACTAAAATATCAGGGGTCATCCTCCTTCATAACTGGCACCATCGTCTCTTTCCTATGTACTACATACTATACTATTCCTGCTTTATGAATGGCTTCAGGATAGTGCCACCAATGTGGATCCCCCAATCAACCATTTTATATTTCACTCATCAATTTATCAAGACGTGCAATTTATTAAAGGTAATGGAACTTTGCTTAACCAATTAATGCAATGCTGCAATATGTCAACTTGGTGGGAGCCATCAAAATTTGTATTAAGTGCTAATTAATCAGATCAACCATCTTCCCCTCTGACAGGTAATCCAGATCAAGGAATTGCAGAGCAGCTGGTAAATCCTGACCAAAATGGATCCATTCCTATCAAATTTTCATAAGTCATGCTGCAATTTTATACCCATTTTAAATATACATCCCGCCATTTAATATTTATTGTGATGAAAGAGATAGACATTTGATTTTATTATAACCTATCATTTCTGTATGTGTCTACATGAAGTAATGATATCTTTTCCAGTAGTAAACACAATGATAAATGCAGAGAGCCTGTGTGCGATAAAATCCAAACATTAATCAAAAGTGTGCTTATAATCGTTTTAATGGGACAGAAAGCCATGGCCAAAACTTTGATTATTGCTAGACAGAAAGCTTGGCCCCTTCCAAATTCTTCTATCAATTAAAGCAATGCACGTGCGGAGCAGGATTGATTTCTTTAACCCAAATGCAAATCTAATTTATAAACCAACACTGAGACTGTTGATGTAAGAAGAGAATATGCATGGCTTTGTGACAAAAAAAGACACAAAGAATTACTAATTGCGAATAAAAGTTGGTGTAATTGGTGAACAACTAAATTCTCTAAACATCTTTACCGATTCCTAGTCATATATACGGAGTCGATTTTGTTAAGAAAGGTTGTCTCTACTTTAACCTCTTTACCTTATAAAAGATTAATCTTTAATTGTCCTTAGTTCAAGAAAAAGGCTTTGATATTTTAGTATATATTACACAATATGTAAAAGCCATGAGAACATGATGAGTAAACTTTACGGGTCTTATTTTTTCACATCCTTAATTAATGGATGACATTTGTTTCAGGGTGCATGTGCGTGGGGTGCGTGGGGTTGTTTCTATTACTAAACAAAACGCTTCGTTTTACCAATCATATATGAAGTTTTATTTGTATATGCCTGACTTTGTGGTGATATTTCATCATAAACATGGTGATAATAATACATTAAAAATTAAAAGTGCGAGTTATTTTCTCAATTAAATATAATTTTGTATATCGATGTGAAGATTATCCCCTTTGTTGATACTAATATCTATCGAACTAATATAATGAAACTTTCTTCTCTCAATTATACTGTTTACCCTTAAAACTTAGATCTTAAGCACTGAGATTTGAATTCAGTTTCAACCAGCCACATGCTAATTCTCAATTAAATATATGAATAATGATAAATTTATGATTTCAAAGGAATATATTGATTGGGCAGTGAGATTTTCCATGTCCTTTGTGGGATCTATTAGCATATATACTAAGTGGACTTTCCTTTTCCACAGGATTTTCTCCATATAACACCAATCAGATTCAAATTTCTATCCTCATTATCATGATCGGCTTGGGGTGCCTCCCAATTTTTTTTATCACTTTTATAATTTTATAAATAAAGAAAATATACATATATTATTTTTTATTTATCATATAAAAAACAAAATAATTAAATATATTATTTATTGTACACTATATTTGATGGTTTTTTTAAGGGGTATTCATCCAAGAGAATAATCATTGTGTTGTTATCGTAAGAAAAGTTTAAGTCGGCCATCAAGAGAAACCTGTGACTTTTATGTGAGATAGACTAATAAATTTATTTGTAGAAATATTAATTATGAAGAGTTTACATATATGTCACATGAGTCTATACCACATAAATATTAATACCAATCTAAGCCTCGAGATATTAAATTCATGATTTTTTTTTTTATATAGTATTTAATTTTGTTATTTTTACGCTATATACAACTTAAACTTACACTTATATTATTCCTATCAATATTAGAGTTATGTTATAATAAACACTACTTACTACTTTATTTAATTTATGTGTAAGAGTCATTTTCATTATTTGTAAGTGTACTATTTTCTACTTTCATTTTTATTTTGTTTAAACATGTTTTATTTATTTATTTAATAAATGTCTTTTATTTTGAATTTTGTATAGTGACTTCAGGAAATTAAGTAAAAATAGGAAAGGTAAAATAACTTATTTATTTTTATGATTATTATAGTTCATTTAGTTATTTGAGAAAAAAATATTTAGATAAGATTGATTGGATTATATCATTATTGATGAATAAGAGTCAATCTTGTGTAATTAATAATATATTACGGATGAAAATTAGTCTAGCATATTGTTTTCATTTTCGACTTTTGTAAAGTTATTTAATTTATTTAGAATAATTTCTTACATACTAATTTTGCGACTTGTACACACTAATTTATATATATATTTTTTTTAAAAAAATTGAAATTATCTAATTTTAATTTCTTTACATAAACGAGATTTTGAAATAATCATTAAAAATATTTAATTTTAACAATAATTTTATTAATGGATCGGATATCCAAGAAAGAGTGTTACTACTAGATGAAATGAGTGAACCTTTTTCAAATGAATTATATACAAATTGATTATTTTTAATAAAAATTGTCAAATAGAACAATTGGTTTACACGTAATCAATCACAAATTAAAATATGATAAATTTATTGGTTTTTACATTAACGTTATAAATGTATTTACCATAATATATACATATATCAGATGTAACATTATAAATCTTTTTTTACAACAGTATGTAAAAATTAAATTAAAACTTGAATCCATACACAAACAAAACTTGTCAAATCCAACTATTTGACATACCTAAGAAAAAATAGTTTCCTCTTTACAAGTTTTTGAGGATACATATGAGAGACATGGTTAGGGCACACCGTCTCAGATTATTGGGGCAAGAGAAGAGATGTGAAACCTTCTCAAAAGTTTGTCATGCCATTAGTTCCCACCATTATATCCTCCATCATGATCCAGGGCAAATAATAGTATATAAATGGGAATTTGGGGTATTCATGATCACTTTCTATAGCTTATAATTTACCCATTATTATGGCATGCATGGAAATGAATGACCAGAGTAATTATGCTCACCAAATCTCAAATTTAAACAGTGATTAACATTGAAGACCCGTGAGAGGATTACATTCAACCAGAAATTATTACACGAAAATTTTAGGAGAAGTATATCTTTATTATGTAATAATTTTTTTAAGTGGACAGATAGATGCTTTTATCATATTTTTGTCTTGAATGTGTGTGCTAAATTATGCAGGGCACTTTACATGTCTTGCTTCCTTATCTCAGAAAAAAGAAAACCTCCCCCACGCAGTTCCTTTACATGTAAACAGAATGAGCATTAAAGTGGGAGGAATCAGGAATCCTAAGTATATAATCCAAAAGCCAAAAAAATCTTTTCCCCCTCAATAAATGGTAGGGCTTGGGGTTTTGTGCATGTAGCATGTAGAATCCACCTCTTTACCAACTCTTTTTGTTGAGGAATTTTCCACTTTAGGTGGCCATATGAAAAGGATATATATATATATATATACAGTACAGCTATTGAAACTTTTTATATATATTTTTTGGTTGTAAATTTAGTAATATGGTTGTGGGGTAACTGCAAAAGGGTCTATTAAAATAGGTCCCTGAAGGGATAAAAGGTTCAAAAGCCGGAATGATTCTGAGTTCCCAGATATGGTTTCTGAGATTTTGATGCTGAATACAAGACACAGCACTAAGCTCAAGTCCTTGAGGCACTCATTGTCCCCATTCTACAGTCACTTTTGCTAAAAGACTACAAGACAGATAATAAAAAGAAAAGTAGTAAGGATGAAAAGCAACAAAAAGAGAAGCTTATACAACAAAAATCATGGCTTCAGAACTCAGAATCAATACGTACACTACTAAACTATGTATGTGTCTCCTCTCAGTAACAAATATCATGCTCACAAGTCCCATCCGTATCACCATTTTTTTGCTTCTGCCTAATAAATTTTGTTGTACACTACTATTCAAAATCAACAAGGCTAGCTAGCTAAAATGTACTTAGGAATAACTATACTCATTCATATATCCGCTTCACAATTAATCTAAATTTTATTCTTTCTTACTGTTAGAAGTCCCACATCGAGAGATAAGGCAATTTCATAGTATATAAGTGAGATGCAAACCTCACCTTATAAGCCGGTTTTGTGGGATTGAGTTAGGCTTAAAGCTCACTTCTAACATGGTATCAGAGTCAAGTTAGAGTCTATCCTAGCAAACTTTCTTTATAAAATAAGTTTATGGAGGTTGGTTAAAATCTACTTTTAAGAAATTTAGGTTGTATGGACCAATTAGCATATATTAGGAAGGTTCAGCTATTATAATTTTGTATAGTGTCGGTTTAAAATAGTGTTGCTTTTCGTCCCGTACTAGAATTTTTCTCTCTTTGGATGCCATAAAAAGGTGGAGAAAGAGGTAGCTAGAGTTTGAAGGAGGAGCGTCAAGCGTGGGTGTCGTGGCTTTCTTTATTCATGCTTTGTGATAGTGCCTGCCATGGACCTCTCTGTAGTGACAGAGTGGAGACAAAAGAGTCACCTGCTTAATCATCAAGACTCTATAGAGCCACCATCTCAATCTATTATATCACCCCACTTCATTACCACTTCTTCAATATCTATTTTTATTTCTCACCCCCATTACTCTCATCATATACATCTTATATATATGAAAAAGATTACTTATATTCACACAAAAATTACCATCTAATCAAGTTTCCTCACTTTCACAATATAACTATCAGAAAAGGTCAAGTAAATAATAATTTCTGATTTTTTTTATCTGCTAATGTTACAGCGGTTAGTTTTTTCAGTAGAGAAAGTTCACCCTCCTTTCCAAACCATTTAAAAATAATTCTTATAATATTAATAAGAAGAGTTGAATCCATAACCTCTCTCACCCTCCTTCTAACTTTTTATTTCTGATTAATTAATATTTATAATTTCCTACTTTATTTTTGTGACTTGTCACTAAGTCGATGAGATATGATATCATGTGAGGATCAATACAAGTTTTTTCACTGATATTGTGTGGTTACTAAACTCATATATATGTTACATGTCATGAATACACTTTCCTCTATCTTGTCCTAGTCAATGTCATGAAGTACCCAACAAAAACTTTAAGTAAAAGCAGCGTGCCATGTCTGAAATTCATTAGTTCGTTGATGTAATGAAAAAGAAAAGGAAAATGGAAGGGGAAGTGGTTTGGCATGGCATCAAAACATGACCAAATTCGAAGTGTGGGTATGTAATATTATAATGGCAATATACGATATCATCTTTAGGGTTTTGGAAAAAGGTGGTGAGTTTTGGTGGCGCTTGCATGTATAGTGTAGTGCGATGAAACCCTAAGGAAAGATGGAATAGACAACAGAAAGAGGAGAGGCCGAAAGATTGTACATAATTGGGAAGGAATAAAGAGGAAGTGAAAGAGAAGAGATGAGAAAGTACTACGAAAATGCATAGATAGAGATAGATAGATGAAAAGAGGGTTTAATTTTTATATTTATGGTGAATGGAAAGAAAGATATGATTCATCACTCAGTTATTCCAATTCTCCCTTTTAGTCATTAATAATCATAGTGTTTATTATACCATTCCTTTACTTTGTTAAAAGTGTAAAAAGATGATGTGTAAAATGCCTAGCTAGCCTACATTTTCTATAGTTTCTTCCTCACACCATCTTTATCATCACTACACCATTGCTCATGTCATGTTAATGAAATTAGGGCATAATGAGATGTCAACATTCATAGTGCACCTCCTCACCAAACAAAAACAAGTAATAGTTTTTTTTTTTTTTCTATTTTTTCAGGTTCACCAAAGAGAGGAAAAATAGTTATTTCTCATAAATAATGGTTAGGATGTGTGTGTGAGTTCAATGTGTTTTTAAATCTATTATTTTAATTTGATTTTTAACTACTAAGATATGGTTTGATATATTTAAAAATTTAGTCCGGCTTGAAAGATGATTTAAAAATAAATTAATTACTGAAGACGAGATTATATTTAAACTTGATCGTTCATCAAATTAGTCTTTCAAAAAATTAATTATTAAGCAACTCATTTTCCGAAATGTCATTATAATTGTCTTTTAAAGTTTCATTAGTGAAAATATATAAACGAATTAAAATGTCACTAACTATATTCGTTTATAAAGAGTATTAAAGTGGTGGATTTTTTTAAGGACTACTTTTGGTGACTAAACTTTTAGAATACGCATAAGTAAAATTTTAGGCATTGGGGGTCTAATTTGATAAAAAAAAGAGAAGCAAACTTAATTATAAAAACGAATATAAATTTCTTCTAAGTTTTAAAAGATCAATTAGTCATGGAAAATTAAAAAAAAAAAAAAATTAAAACCATGACTTAAAATTTTAGAGTGGAGAAACTCGAGGTATAGTAAAAAAGGTTAAAGAAAAATGGCACCAACCTTTGAATGAATACCTCCAAAACTTCTATTTCGTCATGTATGGGTAAGCAAAGTGATTCTTTAGGCTTTAATCCTATTCATACTTTTAATAAGAACCGTGGTATTTTTGACATCTCCCATTTGACACTACCTTTCCCTTTTACTTTTTCTTTCATTTATAAGTTTACTTTTTTTAAAGACTATTTTATCTCTATAAAAGATTGTAAATGGTAATAAATCTCAAACCATCTTTTTCCTTTTAATAAATCTTTTATAACAATGTGGTAAAAAAAATTGAGTTGGGTTTGCGTCACACGTTATTAGTATGAAACATGTATTGGATCAATTGAAATTGGTTCACCAATCCCCACTTTGCATTGCTACACATTAGATGTGAAAAGGAACAACTTTAGATAATAGTTAACAAGAGAAGTTGGGTTTAAATTCGAAACGTATAACACATCACTTAGTCAAAAGCTTTTGTTTTCTCAGTTTTTAATCATTGCTTTACACTGTTCACATTGCTTTGTATACATTGAATTTTGTAACTTCGGAAAGTAGTACAAAAAGTATCTTCGTTGGTTTCTTCTGAATTGATTAGTTTGATTTAATTAATACAATCATATCCTCTCGTGTTCAACAACAAGTGACAAAAGGGTCTTCATTTATGTCTTTAGCTTGATAATTTTCACGAAATGCAAGCTGTGCCTAAAGTTTTTCCTTTAGTTGTTTAGTTTATAACACATGCTTCCTATTTCTATTTCCTTGAGTGAAATTTTAAACATGTTTAAACTTTTTAGAACTTGCCTGAACTTTGTTATATATGAAATAAAGAATGTATAACAAGCTAATTGGAGAATTTTTGTTTGGGCTTATCCAATGTTGTTTAAGAAAATAGCTATTGAAAACATTATTTGGGGATTTCCTTTTGCACCCCCAAAGTTTCTTCCTGCACCCCTATGAATGTGTGTAGAAGATGAAAAGGCCTTAGTATCTGTCATCTCCTGTCATGTCTTTTCTAATCCTACATGTTGTACCTCTCAAGCTTTCTCTACTTAGAAGAGCTTAACATATCACATTATATTCTGATGAAAGCCATTATGATCCTCAGTAATGACTAATGCAATTTAAAAGTGTGTTCTAGATTCCACTATTTGTAAGTTTTTTTTTATGCGAAATATGGATTCTGAATTGTGTAATATGAAAGATATCCTCAATCGCACGGTTTGAAACTACTCTTGTTATGCAAAAGAATGACTTAATAAATTACGTCAAAGGTAGAAAATGACTTCAAAATTGTGCATTATAATGGTAAAAAATCAACTCTTGATGGTGTAATTTATAAGTTAAAAGTACTTTCGAATTATTATAACACTACAAGAAAATATTCCTTTAATAATCAATTTTAGTGACTAAAATTTATTTGTTATTATAATAACTAATTTATATATCAATTTACAAAATATAAAATTATAGATTACTAAAATAATCACTATTGTAAATAAAAAATCATAATTGATTTCTAAAATTTAACTGTCAAGATTTTATAACTATCACATAAAATTGGATACTAAACATTAACTGCCAATTTCTTTTTATTAAAAAAATTAGTTTTTAATTAATTAGTGACTAATTTAGTGATCAATTATAATTTTTTATTCATAATAGTGTCTATTTTAATAATTAATAATTATTTATTTTGTAAATTAGTAAATTAGTTATTATAGTGAGTAACAATTTTTGATTATTAAACATCTTCTTATATCGAGAATTTAAAAATTTCTTTTATAAAAAAAATGACTTTTAAATTACATAATCCGAGAATTTTCTCAATTGTGAGATCCAAATAAACTTTAAATAAGAAGAACAAAATGGTCATTTTAATATTTATCAAGATACAGAAGTATAAGGTGCAAAGCGAAGTCTTCAAATTATTTTTGTGGACTAACAAATGGGCCTGTTATTCACAGTCTTTCAATATTTCATTTTTTTTCTTATCAAACATGTTTTTGACGGAAACATAATGTTATTATGTAATGAATAACACAATTAAAATAAGTTTACGTTAGTTAGGTAGGGAATGTAAGTTTAGAATACACAATAAAAAAATTTTCCTGTGTATTGTAATATATTAGACAACAAAATATGTTGAAAAATTTACAATTTGATTAATATTTGCCTACATCTAGTTCTATCTGATTTTTCATTCTATTTTCTACCATTTTTATCAACAAAAATGACAAGAAAATTCTTGAATAATAAATAGTGACAATAAATAATTAGTCACCTAATAAAATGATTAATTTAGATATTAATTTATAAATTTAAAAAAATATTAATAATTAGAATAATTTTAAAAAAATTTAATTAATTTTTAAATTGGTAACTAAAATAATTTTTGTTATGAATTAATTTTTAAATTAGTCACTAATATTAGCTATTAAAGTTTTGATTATCAAATAAATTGATCTTCAAATTAGTTTTTAATTAAAAAATAGGTTTCTAATCATGTTTTTTATCACTGAAGTTAATTATTATTTAAAAACTACTATAGTGAAATAAACCAACATTTTTTTTTTAACTTGGGTCGATTCGATTGGGATTTTTCAACAAATAGTCACAAAACCTTAATCATATTCCGATCTTAATTAGATTTTGATTTTTAGGATTTCTAAAGTCAACCCAACCTCAATTCGTTAGACCCTTACTTAAAACTCAACTATTAGTTGGATACCAACTAAAAAAGGTGAAGAAAAAGACATCTGGTGTTCATATAAGCTTAAATATGAGATTAGAAATTATTTTCTTATTGAAAACTGAAAAGCAGAAAAAGTATAAGAAGGGATAAACCGAATTGGTATTTCTTAAGAAGATAATTGTTACAAAAAAGTTATTTATAAGAGAGTTGGTTCTAACGAGCACTTTACACAATTTAATAAACTTAAGATTTGATACACTTGCCAATATTTGTAACACATAGTTTTCCGTGTTTCTAACCCTTTCTTTACAATTCCATGATTTACAATTATATATCATTCACTATTTTAAGCATAATCTTGATTTTGGCATCACAATTTTTTTGTTGTGCCCATATAATAAATTATTTACTTCCAATGTTTTTCCTGTTTTTAGCTCATTTACATAACATAATTGTTTTTTATAATTTTAAATGCACATAGGACATAAGAGGAAAAATCTTCTAATTTTCTTTGTGATTAAAAGGAAAGTTTACATGAAGCATTTCTTATTAACACTATAAATTCATACTTTTTAATAAAGAAAAATTCGTGTTTAGTTTTATAAATTAAGTGTCTAAACAAAAATATAATAATTCATTGAGAGTTTTTAATTTGAAACTTACCTTACGAACAACTTATTAAAATATTGTATGCAATTAAAAAATAGTTAAGAGTAAAAATGTCTCTTAAACTAAGTTTGAATATTTTACTTCTAAATTGTCAAGTTTATCTCAATAAAGAGCACCATTGCTTTAAAATATGAATTAATTATGATTTTATTCTTAAATTATAACACGATTTAGATTTTCATTTTTATTTTAAAGTTTGATAGTCTTGTATCTTCATATTTAAATGCATGGATTCGGTGCTTCTGATCTAACAATCTTAACCTTTTTTTTTTACATGACTATATCAACCATTCATTTTTTGGATTTTTTTTGGAAATCATAGATGTAAGAAATTGATGCTGAAAGACTGAATCAAGTAAAGGAAAGTTGTAAGAACATTCACTTTACCAAATTGATATTATAATCACAATATAAAGAAAGTTTTAAAATTGGTATTCTTCCATACTTCATCCTCAAGAAATGGATTGCTTTGTGAAGCAAAGGATAGATATAAATTTTTATTTGGGTTCTATTAATTTACTTGTCAAAGTCTGTGGCAGTTTTTCCTAGGAAGAAAAGAATATGTCAACCTTGTTTCTTGTATTCCTTCTTGTCATTGTCTATGGGAATAATTTCTTGGCTAAGTAAACCAAGAAAAGATATCATTCTTTCACCATTTTCCAAGTGATGATGAGTTTAATTTGATGTATAACTTATATTTTGTTAAAGTTATATATACCGTGGCTCTTTCATCAGTTTCGCATCAACTCAATCTCTCAATCCTGCATCCTTGTTGCAAACACATTGTTTCTTTCATCAATTCTTTTAAACTTTGAAAATCTTCCCTCACTTCATCCCCTAATCTTGTTGCAGAAAAACAAAATGTCTATTCGAACAAATCCCATGAAAGCAATCCCTTTACTCTTGAAGCGTTTGAGGAAAGTCGAACAACAAGCAAATTTGGACGATTTGAAGTCTGTGTTGATTAACATTAAGGATGTGTTTTCTTTGGTGAAGAAAAACGAAGAAGAACTCCTTGACACATTAGCCCTGGTGGATGGCTATATTCGCAAGTCCAACATACGTAAGTTGATGGAAGACAAGGAAAAACTCTGCAAGAAAATAATGGATTCAACTCAAAAGTTGTTGCCACGTGAGGCTATAGAAGCTACCAAGTCATCAAGCAAACCATTTCAAGACGTGAATAGAGCACCCCCTTCAAGCCAACTTCAGAACATTGAAGAGTACAAGGTAAATTATCAAAACCTTGGTCATCTTTGTCATAAACGTGGCTTCTTGTCTCTCTTATCTTTCCCTAAAAATGCCATCACAAGTAAAAGAAATATTTTCACATGGTGGATGGGGATGGGTGACATCGACGGAGAGGAAGATGGTGAGGATGTGTTTGTCGAGCTTTTGCATTGTAACCTAGTTGTACCACATCGTCAAGGAAAATGTCCCCATGTGAATAAATTTAAAGTTAATCCTTGGGTTCGTAATAGCATATTGTCACAAAATGATAAGAACCAACCTTTTGGAATTTATTCACAGATAGTCTCATCAGTTCATGCTAATGATACTTCGTACAGTAACTTAATTCTTGACCAACGAGAAGCTAAACTAAGTGATGAACTTGGTTTTGAGTCTAATCATTGGAGATCCATTTTTAATGTCAATACAAGTTATGTTAAATTTGGATTCCAATGGATGGCCAAAATGAAGCATTTGGAGGTGCTTCATCTTGGTCGTTGGTTGCAACATTCTTCTTCGCATCATATTGAAGTGGAGAGTGAAGAATTCCTAAAGGAGTTGATAGATCACGAGTACTTGAAGTATCTTAGCCTTCGAGGGATATCAAGAATATCTAATCTTCCAACAAACATTTTTGAACTCGAGAGCCTAGAAACTCTAGATCTCAAAGCTTGTCACAATCTAGAAACCTTACCCAACGATATTGCATCATTGAAAAAGCTCAAACATTTGAATTTGTCTCAGTGTTACTTGTTGGAACGAATGCCAAAGGGTATTGAGAAGTTGACTGAGCTTCAAGTACTAAAGGGACTTGTAATAGACAGTTCTAGCAAGACTCCTTACAAAATATCAGATCTTGAAAATCTGAAAAAACTAGAGCAACTTAGCATACATATTGCACGTGAGGGTGTTATCGAAGAGGGAGATTTTGAGAGCTTAAAAGATTTATCAACTCTTCATCATCTCAAAATATCATGGGGTGTGTCTACTTCAATGCACACTGATGTTAAGATAATTTTGCCTCCAAACTTGGAAAAGTTGCATGTTGAAGGTTTTCCTGGACAGAACTTTCCAGAATGGTTGATGCCTCACAAAGTACCCTTGTCATTGAAAGAGCTAAATATATCGGGAGGGAAACTAAACAGAATGGATCATGGAAAAATTTATGACACTCTCCACTGGTTGAAGATCTTGCGTCTCAGGTACCTAAAACATTTGAATGTTGACCTAGAAAATTTGCAAATGTTGTTTCCTTCATTATGGTATGTAGAAATAAAACATGTTCGAAACTATGCGCACTTTGAATGGGGACATAATGAAAGGAGCTGAAAGTACCTCATGTTATAATGCTATTTGCACAATTGTATATAATTGCTTTCATATAGTATCAAAATGTAGAGAATTTAGAGCATGTCTAAGTTGTAGATATATTCAACATGTTTTAAATGCATGACCCTATCTACAGTTTTTTTTTTTTGTTCACGTAAATTACTATCGTACATATTATCTCTCAAAAGTATCTTTATACATGAGACTGAGACCCTTATTGTTTCAATAAATAAAAAAATAAATAAATATATATATATATATATATATATAATTCTGATAAAAAATTATTATCAAAAATATAATCCACGTACCACTATTATTAAATGACCTTAAACATAAGTTTGTTCTTAGCCGATGGAGCAAACTCTTTCGGAGAATATGTTTTTTTTTTTTTTTCTTAGTTTCTTGGAATGATGATCATAATGAAAATTGAGTTAAACACAGCATAAATTTAATGAATTTAATCTACTCGATACAGATTTTTTTAAAGTGAGTTAACAAACTTACAAAACTTCAGGAACAATTCACTTATTTTGTGAATTAAAGTTACAATGATAGTCAAGTCCGTGGATTGATATTGACTATAATATTTTTTGTATATTTTGTTATTATGAGATGATGGAGGAATCAAAAGGATAAAATGGAAAGAAAATAGATGAAGAAGAGAATGGTGGTAAGAGTTTGAAGAGACATAAATTACAATAAAGTCAATTATTAAGGAAAATAAGAACTCCTAAGCAAATAAACAAAAGTGGTGATTCAAATCGGTAGAATCAATATTGATTTTTCCATTTCTTTTTGTTTCTGACATTATTAGAATATTTAAAATTGTATCCACAATTTGTCACCATATTTATATTTTGTCTATGATTTACGAATACAATATGTGTATTGGATATGAGATGTATCAGATTCGACGATATGTTGATTTTGAAAATAATAGAGCATAACACGTGATATAAATATATTAAAAAGTAAATAATTTTTTTTAAAACATAAAAAATATATGATTATTTTGGTGTGAATCCAAATTAAAATCAAATATATTTAATAGATACTTCATTAATAAATATCGATAAATAAAATATCATGTACGGAGACATGAATACTTAATACAAATTGTTGAAGAATTGATGCATCCTAATATTTCATCTATCTATTTATATTTTTCCAACATTAGTGGACAAGAAAGTAACAAAAATAAAAAATACACAAATTCTATGGTGTTTTCGCTTGAACGTCTAGTTCTTCGCTTAAGCGCTTTTCCTTTGGTGCCCGCGTTTTTCACTTTCTGTTTTCTATTTATTGGTCTTTGTATCTGTTTTCCGTTTGTACATTTATGTTGTTCACTTTTCTTCTATTTAATAAAGAAGTATCGTTTCTCTTTTCTCTCGGTCTCAATCTCTTTCAGATTATTCATTGTTAGCTTCTGCATTTTCTTTGCGCCATGGATCAAGGATAATCTAATATGCCCTACAACTGCCCACAATACCAGATATCCTTGCTGCTTACACATTCTGCGGTAGTTGTTGCACATAACGCTTCATTCAAATTGGCCTTAAATCTCTAATTGGATTACTCTCCTCCTCTTCTTTCTATGCTTTGATCTAGCTTCACTATTCCAGCTTGTGCGAGAAAGCAAACAAAGAAAGAGTGGTGAGGAGCAGAGGAGAAACGTGACTTACGAAGAAAGGAGAGCAAGCAAGATCTTAGTTTGACGGTGGTGGAGCAGAGAAGAAGTGAAGAAAGGAGAAAAAGAGGAAATTAACGTTGTGGGGTTAGGTGGAGTGGTGTGTGGTTTAGGAGGCTTAGAGGAATATTTTTCTTCTTTCTCGCAGGGGTTTCTTCCTGCGGTTCCAACCACTTCTATTGTATCTCAAAAAAATTTTAAAATTTCAACTTTTTTCTTCGATTAAAATTAACTACATTATTATCTTTTCTAATTCACCCACTCCAATTTTTTTTTTAATGAATATTGACATTCAATACCTTATTTTATTTTACGTATGTTGACATTGACACTATATTTTTTCTTTATTATTTTTTTATTACAAATGTCGATATTCAGTTAACATATATTTAAAAAATATTATGTTGACATTTGACACTGTATTTTTTCTTTATTATTTTTTTATTATAAATGCCGATACTCATTTAACATATATTTAAAAAGTATTATATACAGTACGTTAAAATCTATATATATATATATATATATATAATATGTTGATCCGGTAACAAAAAGAAAATGAAGTTACAATATCGATATCCGTAAAATAAAATTAAATATCAGATGTCAATAAAACAAAATTAAATATTGGATAGACATCCATAAATAAAAAGAATTATAACATTGGATATAGACATTAATTGAAAAAAAAAATAAAGTATCGGATATAAAATAAAATAAGTTACTGAATGTCGATATGTTAAAATAAAAAACTTGAAGTGGATCCATTACAAAATATAAAAATATAATTACACTGAGGATTGAATTTTCTTTTTAAGTACATTATAAATGTTTGGAGGTGTAGGAAGAAGCTCGAATAATACTTAGATAGCGCCTTGAGTGCCCAATAGTATCTAGATGGAGCCAGCGCCTTAGACACTATAGTCACATGAAATTTGATTTTCAAGGTCCTAAAGTCCCACCCAATGTCATTTACGTATCAAATTGGTCCATTATTCTATTTCTTAAGCATTAAAATGAGTATAATTAGACTCGAGACGTTCCTAGACAGTACCAATTTAACCATAAAAAACTTCTCAATATCAAACTTAATGATCATGTCTTTAAACCTTGCATTTCTTGACTTTCTTCCTCACGTCTCCACATACGGTGCCAGTTGTTAGGTTCGTTGATAATCAAGGATGAATGAAAGCAATTGTATTATACCAAACAGTTATATACATAACGCACACGTTCTCAATTAGACATAAATATTTTCTATACATAAAACTAAGAAAACAAAATAAGAAAAAATTGTTAAAACAATTAAGTAAGAACACCATATAATACAAGTGGTAGAGTATCTGCCTAAACATAACACTACTTACATTCCCCTAAATAAACCGTCTTTAGTATGAGATCACAATGATTTAGAGTAAAGACATCAAAAGAATCTGCACTTAAATTTGACAAGGGTAAAGGCCTTCTTTCACCTGTAAATGAATCAGAAAACCCAAATCCGGGTAAGAATATGTACATACTACTTATTATAAAGGATAAGTTTAACTTTTTTTTAGTTTATTTTTTGTTTGATAAGTTAATAAATATATTGAGTTCGATCCCTTCAAATATTTGCTAGGACATATCAAATTACTTCTTATTCTCAGTTTACATAATTAATATTATTTACTTTAGCTTGTTGAATTTAGCCAATAAAAATGATATTAAATTTTGTAAACTTGGTTAAACAGAAGAAATTATAATAAAACTTGTAATTTAAACCGAGACTAATGAATTTGGTAAGGGAAAGTGATAGTTTTACCTTGTTTAAAATAAGACGACCGTCCACTCTAAGTTGGCAAACAGAAAGGCTTGTTGAGCAATCACAGAGTAGGTCCTCTAAGGCAGGGCAAGCGTAAATATCCAATCTTTCCAGCCTCTTGTCTCTGAGGCTGTTTGGAAGGCTCATCAACTTGCAACAGAAACCAATAGCTAATCGGCGAAGAGAGGAAAGTTGTTGAAAGCAATCAGGCAAGGATTCAAGATTTGGAAGATCATATAATCTCAACCATTGCAGGGCAGTCATGGATTCTAAACCCTCCTGCAAACCTTTCAACTCTCTGCATCTTTCAATCTCCAATTTCTTCAGAGAACCACTGAACACCCACCGAGGGAAACGCCCACCTCTGTATCCTGTTACCGTCAAACTCACAAGCTGTTGGGTATCAGGTCGAAGCACTTCAAGAATCTCCTCAACATCTTCTCCTAATTTGGTCTCTTCATTTCTGTCCCATGACAACCTCAACTCCTTCAATCTCTTACCTGACATTTTCGCTTCCATCGCATCCTCTACACTCTTCACTCTTCCCAGATGCTTCATCTCAAGATCTCCTCTCAGACTCATTCCTCCCAATTCTCCCAAACGGAACCCTCTTTCGTTGCCAACAAAGTACGAGGTTAAACTCCTCAGGGAACTCAACTTCCCCATCTGAGGAGGCAAGCTTGATAGTTTGTGGCTACCCTTAAAAGATAGCTTTTCAAGATATCTTAAGTCTGTCAAACTGTGGGGCAACTTTTGGAGATGTTTGCAGTAATCTAATTTCAAGATTTGCAAATTCCACAGCTTACACAGGATTTCTGGAAGAGTTTTGAAGTCACTCTTGGAAAGATTCAAGTACCTTAAATGCTTCAAATCTCCGATTGAAGGTGACAATTCTCTCTTTAGTCTTAGCTGAAGTACTCGCAAATATTGACATTTCAATACATTTGAAAAAAGTTTATCACTGTATTGATTTGGTATTAGATAAGTCCTCAAAGATTTTATTTGCTGCAACCCAATTGAATTCAATTCAATTCTCCGTCTATAATCTGAGAGATGGCTGATAGCAGACGAATAAGTTACTCTAGAGTCACCTATCACACATTCTATATCTTTTGCAACAAAGGTTGCAAGATCAATAACAAGATCATGCATCTTGAAACCTGTAATGTTTCCAAATTCATCTATCTCAATATCCTGAAAAAATGATCTCCTATATAGTTCATTCCACACATCATCACCAACTTCCTTAACATTTAACGTATCATAAGATGAAATGAATCCATTAGTCATCCAAAGCTCAATTAAATATGCCTTCGTTATTGTTTCACCTTTGGGAAATATTGCACAATAAGCAAAACACTTTTTGAGTCTTATTGGTAGGTTCAAGTAACTTAATATCAGGGCAGGAGTTACAATAGAGTTTTCAGCGTGTGGTAAACTCCAAATGCTGCTTTCCTTGACATTCAACCACTGTTTTTCCTCTCTGCTGAAGTGTAAAAGACCACCTAGTACTTTTGCTGCAAGAGGCACTCCCCGACAATTTTGTACTATCTCCTTCCCTATTACCGCAAGCTCAGACGGTTTTGGCTCATTCTTTTCAAAGACTTGTCGTTTAAACAATTTCCAACAATCATTGTGAGATAACTCTGATAATTTACAAAATTTATGAGGAGGAACTGTTCCCATGATTTCTGAGACTATTGAAAGACGAGTGGTGACCAAAATGGAAGCACCCTTTCCCCCACAAGCCAATACTGATTTCAATTTCTGCCAGTTATATTGAAAGGTATCATAGTTCTGATCCTCTGAATATAATACGAAATCCAAAACAAGCAAATATCGCTTTTTTTGGAGAAGGTATTGAAGTTGTTTCGGTACTAGCTCTAGATCCAAGTTTTCACAGTCACACCCAAGAGCTGCTTTGATGATAGCTTCTATCATTCCCTTCAAACTGAAATCCGAAAAACCACATGCCCAAATTCTTAACTCAAAGTTGTTGACTACCCACGGATGATCGTAGATGAGTTTAACAAATGTTGTTTTTCCAATTCCGTCTGGACCTTCAATTGGATAGATCGATAAATCATCCTCCAAACCATTCAAATAGTTTAAAAGTCTATTTTTATCCTCCTCCCTTCCGTAGACTCGTGGTTTTCTAAAGAAAATGGTAGTTTGGATTCTCCCAGCAATCATCCCAATCTCACTCAATTGAAACTTATTCTTTTCTTTGACTACTTTTATTAACCTCTCATTTATCCTATTTAGTTTCCCAGCCATTTTGAAACCAAAAACAATATTCGGAATAATGGATAAGCAAAGTTGTACCTTGTCTGATCGGGACTCCCCCACCAAATCGACCAAATCTTCATAGGCAAACTCATCAATAATGTCATCCACCATGTTAACAGCACCATTTATCTTTCGCAGCCAATTTTTAACATCTTGGTCTGAGAATTGTTTCTCCTCAGCATCTTCAAGCGAAGCCTTGATAGTAGTGAGCATGCGGGCAAGCCCCCTCAGCTCTGGATGAAAAACCCCAAATGGTTTGAACTCCTCTAATGTGCTCAAATTGTGAAGCACAGATTCAACCACAAACTCTGTCATATTGTTACTCTGCAAGATGGAAATGGACGAGGGATTGTACGAAGCGACAAGGAAAAGGGTAACAAGGACAAAATTTGTGTGGGCTAACATGTTAAAATGTTGTCATCTAAGGCGAGGAATAATTCGTAAGCACGCCAAGGTTTCTTAAACAGTAAGGCAGGGATCTCTTGTGAAGTAATGTTGGAGCAGCTTGTAGATGCGGAAGCTGCTGCATGCTTGAGGTATAGCAAGGTTACTCAGTCAAATCTTATCATGTTTTTGTTAAAATAAATAAATTACAGAATAAGTTTTGTTACATAAATAAATTATAGGATGATTTTTGTTATATGAATAAATAAATTAATCAATGTAATTTTTATTTTAATAAATCACTGAAAGGAAAAATAAACTGCCAAATTGTTTCCTATGTGCTTTCTCAAGTAAAATAAATTACAAGAAAAATCAGTGGTTTAAAAGATGCTTTGCAAATACATATAATTTTTTGTCAGTGTTATTAGTTTACATGTTATCTATTTTAAAATTGGATCGGAGAAGGATACACTTTATCCTAATAATAATAATGTGAAAATATTGTTTACGTCGAATGAAGCAGCCTGGTGATCCATAACTTTATTTCTTGTCTCCCGTTTTGTTGAATATCGTCCTTCAATTAGGGATGCGCATGAACTTTATCCAAAGCATATCATTATAAATCTTATAAAATAGATTGAATTTAATTTAAATTCATTTGATTTAAACTTTTTAATATGATTTAAATTTTAATATAAAGTTAGTTTATAAAAGCAAGAATTTTAATTCGATAAATTCAAATCAGTTTTATTTGAATTAATTTAATTTCTTTTAGGAATATATAATTGAGGTCATTACTTAGCTTGGTCCAGGGCAAATAGCCTGTGTTTGCTAAAGGATGAATTTGACAATTAAATGTTATTAGAATATTCCCTTTGCCAAATTGATATTATAATCAAAATATAAAAAAAGTTTTAAAATTTGCAATTTTTCACACTTCACCGTAAGGAAATGGATTTCTTTTGCTATCAATATTCTAACCTTTTGCCAAGAGTTACGGGCCGGGACAATCTCAGGTAGATAGTTTCTGTGCGGTGTCAGTCTTTCCAATGATAATGGAGGTGTATAAAGATTTTTTGAGTCGGTAGGGACAAAAGTTGGTCTTAGTGATTCTTAGGTAAATGATAAAAGAGAAATCTTATTATTCTCACCTGGTATTACTTACTTATAACTTTCTCTAATTTGTTTTTATGTTTAATGTTTTCTGATTTTACTAAAGAAAAAGAAAATTTAGATATTCTAATAACTAATAAATAGAATGAATTTTTGTTTTTCTTCAATGATGTTAGCTCAAAATCTTTTGTTTGACTCTATAATAGTAATTCCACTATTATAGTATTTGTAGTGAATAATAAAAAAATAGAATAAAAAATTTGAAAAAGTAATAAAATAGTTTCTTCATATTTATAAGAGACAAAATTTACATGGATATAAGAAGTATTGTTTCGGTTGAGATCTCATCTCCATTAGACATAAAGCGAATTATAATATATAAGTGAGTGTAAATCTCATTACAAACTAATTTTGTGAGATTGAAGTGGACTTAAATTTTACTTTTTAACATGATATCAGAGATATAAATTAAAATTTATTTATAATAAAATTTATTGCTTATTGAATATATTGTTCATCCCTATTTGGTCAATATTAAATATTTAGTTCTACACACAAATTGTATATGACTCGGTTTAAGGAGATATATTAGAATTTTATACCGACTAGACGAAATATTAAATGCATACTTCATTTCTTAATAATAAAAAAAACATTAATTTATAATTTTTAAATATTAGCATCACCGCAATTAATATCAACTTATCCGAGTCTATGACTCCGGATGCAAAATGGACACTTTGGATTTTTCCTCTAGTGAGTTGATTTTTGGACTACACTAAGAATTAGTTTTCTTGTTTGAGATAAAGGATAAATAGACTACTGCATAATTCACATGTTAAGAAAGAATGATGTCAAACTTCTTATTGATTCTCTTAATTTTCACGATGACAGTTTTTCCAGGGAAGAAGAAAGAATGATTCAAACTATTTATTTATTTTTTAATTCTCAATAGATTTTGGAAATTTTTATTTGTATCTCTATTTAATTTTTATGATCTATTGAATCATCAACCAAATTTTTAAATTGAGTCTCTGCCATTATATTTTTCTGTTAACTATATGCTAATTATCTTGTATTGCCACACATATTACCGTATAATACATAGTTGTAAATTATGGTAATGACGAGGATCTCAATCAAGACTTTCTAAATGTACTTACATAAAATTATTCTTAAAGCTAATACAAATTAAATATTAATAAAATTTTAAAATCATTAAATTATAAAATTGTAAAATTATAAAATCATAAAAGTTTATATTTTTTATGTTATATTTCATAATTTTATAAATGTATAATTTATAATTTTTTCTTAATATTATTTTTTTTATTTTTTTTAATTTTATATTTTATAAATTTATAATTTTTATTAGTTTTTAGAATAATTTTAAATAAATACAACCGCAAATCCTTGAGAGATATCTTTATCATTATGGTAGTTTGTAACGATATATTATGTGGCGATATTTAAGCATGATGACACTACAAGATAGCTGTCAAGTCATATAAGTAATAAAAGAAACTAATGGTAGGGATTTGATTGAAAAGTTTTTAAAATTTCGATGACTCATAAAAAATTTAATAGGGACTTAACTGAAAGTTCCTAAATTCATAAAGGATCCAAAATATAATTGAACTATTATTTTATAAACAAAAATTAAAACTTTTCATTACTTTAAAATTCTGTGCTTTAATTAGTAAATAATCATAGTTTTTCTAAACAATGTGAATTGATATCTGAACTTATACACTTTATTAATTATTTGTACAATTTGGTACACTTCACGGTACATGTAACACGATTTTGCAATTGTCGCACTGGTAGGAGCGGTGACCAAAATGGAAGCACCCTTTCTCCCACAAGCCAATACTGATTTCAACCTCTGCCAGTCAACATCTAAGGAATTCCGATGCCAATCGAAATCCAACACAATCAAATATCTTTTTCCGTGGAGAAGATTTTGAAGTGTTTTTTGTACTGTGTCTAGATCCAAGTCCTCACAGTCACACCCAATAGCTGCTTCCAAGATAGCTTCAATAATTCTCTCAAAATTGAAATTGAAATCTATAAACCTACACACCCAAATTCTTAACTCAAAGTGGTAAACTACCATCGGAGGATGATTGAAGATGAGTTTAGCAAATGTTGTTTTACCAAATCCTTTTGGTCCTTCAATTCGATAAATCGATAAAACATCCATAAATTCATCATGATTACTAGTCAAATCAATTAAATACATATTTGTATGCCGTTCTCTTCCGTAGACTCGTGGTTCACAGAAGGAGGTAGTTCGGGGCCCCTCAATCACTTCCACTCTTCTCCCACCAATCGCAATCCTATCAGTTCCAATCAAATGAAACTTTTCTACTTCTTCGAGAATTTCTACTAATTTCTTACTTATCCTTTTCATTTTCTTAGCAATTTTGTAGCCAAAAACAATATGTTTGGGCTGAAAAGAGGATAAGCAAGAGCATTGTACCTTATCAGATAGAGAACCTTTGACCCCACGGTACTCCGACCTCAATGCTTCATAGTCACACTCATCAATTATGTCATCCACCATGTTAGCAGCATCGTTTATCTTTTGCATCCAATTGCTAATTACTGTGTGTGAGAATTGTTTCTCCTCAGCATCTTCAAGCAAAGGCTTGATAGTAGTGAACATGACACGGCAAGCCTCCTCAGATCTTGATTAAAACTCACGAATGGTTTCGACTGCTTCTGGATGAGTGAGTTCAAATTATGAAGCACAGATTCAACCACAAACTCTGTCATATTGTAACTCTGCAAGATGAAAATTTTAGAGGGATGGTATGAAGAAGCAACAAGGACAAATGTTGTGTGGGTTAACAAGGACAAAAGGTTGCCCAATATGGCAAGGAATAATTTGTAAGCAAGGCAATAAAATTTCTTAAGCAATAAGGCAGGGATCAGTTGTGAAGCAATGTTGGAGTGATTTCTTCATGCTTACGGCAGCAAGGTTTCTCACCATCAAATCTTCATGTTCACTAACATGGTTTTGTTGTATAAATAAAAAAATTAATCGATTTAACTTTTATATAAATAAATTACAGAAAAGAAAAATAAACTTTTTGCAGAAGCTAATACTAAACATGATTCTATTTGCAGAGACAAGTTTTATTTTTTTGTAACAAAATGCATTAGTGTTATAGAATTTCTTTTATCTTATCCTAGAATGGGCTTATAAATTTTGTATATACATAAGAAATCACTTCCGTTTGGATGGTGACGCATTTAGGACAATTTCTCCCTGTACATTTGTAATTTCAATTTGTACTCCTATAAATTTTTTGTAATGTAAATTTTGTATTTTTGAACGTGTAATTTATAATGATTTTTTATTTTGTTTTTATAGTTCAGATTATATCGTTTATTTTGTATTCTGAAATATACAATCTAAAATAAATAAAAAATGTATTTTAAATTACAAAAATGATATTCAGAAAATTTTTTTGAACTCAACTTTGACATGGTTGACGTGGCACATCTTTTTTTATTTTTACATTAAATTTGTTTTAATCAAAGCAAACTGCTGCACGTGCGGAAGTTACACAAATTTATTTTTCCAAAATCAAAGATTTGGTGTTAGAGAGAAAACGCAAAACGACAGAGAGAGAAAAGGCATTGTTGTTAGAGAAGCAAAGAAAGAGAGAGATAAAAGGTAGAGTTGTCAAAATGGGTTATAACCCGCGAGCCAACCCGGCTCATCACGGGTTCGGGTCAGGTTGGATTGAAAAAAAATTACAAATTTTAGTACGGGTTAAAAGTGAACCCAATCCACTAAGAACCCGGCTCATTCGAGTTGAACCCGTGATGAGCCAGGTTGGTGAGCCAACCCGCCAATCAATTTTAAATATTAAATTAATATATATATATATATATATATTATATATATATATATATATTATATTATATTATATTATATTATATTATATTATATTATATTTTATTATATTATATTATGTTATGTTATATTATGTTATGTTATATTATATTATATTATATTATATATATATATATATTATTTATATATATATATATATTATATTTTATATATATATATTACATATTTATATTATATATATATATTACATTATATATATATATATATATATATATATATATTTATATATTTTATATTTTGATAAAGAA
>Ga0214544_1004093_pt1 | contig 29493 bp, 19 predicted proteins | sample CNSS3metaG_FD_160074 | JGI IMG/M metagenome (GOLD analysis project Ga0214544, IMG submission 160074) | Root nodule microbial communities from cowpea collected in UCLA plant growth center, Los Angeles, California, USA - CNSS3 | ecosystem: Host-associated > Plants > Roots > Nodule | place: USA...
ATGGCTCATAATTAGTTTATAATTGCACATTAAAAAGGTAAAAAATCAAAGTCATGGATGACTTAGAGTGCCATAAAAACTGTGGAGTAGGGTGAGATGTTCATAATGGATATGTATAATCACATAGGAAAAGTGATGAAATAAACCACATGGAAAGCATCTTTAACAAGATCATTGTTTCTTGTTGTGAGGACCAACAAATCTAATATTTCACTATTACAAATATGCTAAGGAAATTCTTTCAACTTATCAAACAATAGGGGTTTTCTTCCCGCATCTCCAAGTATTTTTTCTGCACCTCCAAAAATTTAAAAATTCTAAAAATACTCTTTGACCATTTGAGCGTAACCACGTGGATCATACCCCCAAAATTATTTCTGGATGTCAACTTTCGGAACTCAAAATACATAACCGGATTTCGGAAGTCAAAATATAACCGGAAGTCGACTTCCGGAAGTCAAAATATATTACCAGAAGTTGACTTTTTCGGAAGTCAAAATATATTACGGAAGTCGACTTTTGGAAGTCAAAATATATCACCGAAAGTCAACTTCCGGAAGTAAAAATATCGACTTTCGAAAATAAAAATATTGACTTCCGAAAGTTAAAATATATTACCGGCAGTCAACTTCCAGAAATCAAAAACAAAATATATTTTTCATTTTTGTTTCATTTACTTTTTATATTTATATTTATTTTTCAATACATTAAAAAAAATAAAATTATATACATAGATATTAATATTTTATTTTATTTTTCAAATATATATTAAGAAGTATGAAAACATAAAAAATAAATAAAATAAAAAGTAAAAAAATAAAAAAACATTTAAAATTTAGAAAACATAAACTTTAAATAAAATTAAAAATAGTTAAAACAAAATTAATATTTTTTTAATATAAAGTTTAAGTATTTTTAATTTATTTTACTTCTTAAGTATTTTTAATATATATTTAAAAAATAAGATTATATATATATATATATATATAATATAATTTTTTTATACAATGTATTAAAAATAATTAAACTAAAAGATAAATTTAAAAATAATATTTTGACTTCCAGAATTCGACTTTCGGTAATATATTTTGACTTTCAGAAGTCGACTTCTGGTAATATATTTTGATTTTTGAAAGTTAATTTTCGATAATACATTTTGACTTCTGGAAGTCGACTTTCGATAATATATTTTGACTTCTGAAAGTCGACTTCCGGTTATATTTTTGACTTTCGAAAATCGACTTCCGATTATATAGTTTGACTTCCGAAAGTCGACTTCTGAAAATAATTTTGGGTTGTAATGTCCGTGGTTTTAATTAAATGGTGAAATGATAGTTTTGAAATTTAAAATTGTATTAGAGGTATAAAAGAAATTTTGGAAGTATAGGAAGAAAGATCCCAAACAATAAAGGCTTAAGTATTGAGGCCCAAAATGCCAAAATGATATTTTTGGTTTATACAACAACATTCTTGTTTTTTTTTTTCTTTATCAGCACAACAACATTCTTGTGTTTTGGGGGGCCATAAATAGAAGCTTAAGCTACATACATATATTTCAAGATTTTATTCTTGCCCGATCCTCAACATCGTAAAAAAGATTAATTAACAAGGAATTTCAGAAAAAAAGAATAAAAAAAAGAAGAAAAGACTTTTATCGTTCAGGAAATTTCTGGAGCATTTGTGCTGGGGCAATAGACACATTATTCCTCGTTACATCATCAAATGTTGAAAGATAAAAAAAATGAATTTTATGAAAGAATAGATTTTGTTTAGGTGGAGATAGAACGAATATTTTAATATATTTTTTATTTCTAAATTGTTATGAGAAATTGTGTTTAGACTTTAAACTAAATTATAACATATTTTGCCCTGCACTTTACAATACTCATATAAAACATTTTTCTTAGCAATCAGCATATGGAAATCATATTTCAGTTCAATGTGAAATCTCATTTGTCACATGAAAAATAGTTTACATGATGAAAATGATGTTTTACATTAACTTCATAAAATAAATACTTTATAATTTAATTTAGTTTAAAAACGAAAATCATATTTAATTTCTTTTTATTTCTCATTACTGCATCATACCATCATTATGTTTGCAGCTTCCACCGTCACTGTTGTTACGAAAGAAGAGACAGAATGCTAAAAATAAAAAGAGAAAATACAGAAAAAAACTCGTTCTGGAAAACTCTGTACAAAACATATTTCATATATTTAAAAAAAAATAAAAACACATTTCATGTTCTAGTAATCCTGGAAAACCTGTTCCAAAATACATTTTATATGTTCCGAGAGTTTTATTTAGAAAATTCTGTTTCGAAAATATAGTTTCAAAAATTTTGTTTAAAAACTCTCGATCTACAAATCTTATTCTAAAAATTTTGGAAAGCTTGTTTCAAAAAGTTTCCGGAACATATATTTCAGAAGTCAATTTTCCAGAAGATAAAATTTGTCATTTTGAAAATTTGGTTGTGTGCAAAGAAATTCGGGGAATGCAGGAAGTAAAAGCCTAACTAATATGTTTAATATACACAGTAATGAACCTATATTACATTTCACTCACTAGAATTGTAATACTAGGCCAAATGTAACAAATTTTAAAATACATATTATTTATTTATCTCAAACGTAACACTAAAAAAAATTCAAAATAAAACAAAACCAAAAAGTTAAATTAAGACCTTTTAGAAGACATGCATATATTTCAAATACTAAAAAATGAAAATATTTTATTTTAAAAGATAAAATATATATCTTAATTTTATTCAAATATTTATAAAATATTTTTCTTAAAACATAAAAACAAAAATATAATATTAGAAAAATTTAACCTTAAAAAATTAACACTTTTCTCACTTTAAAACTAAATATTTAGAAATAAAATTATAATCTCATGAATTTTAAAATAGCATCTAAAATCAATTAAAAGTATTTTAATAAAAAGAAAAAATATATACAAACCCTCGTCAGTGTGCATGATATAAAACTTCGATATTACCTAAATTAATTTGAATATTATGCAAAATCCTTTATTCATAAGGACGAATTCAAATAATATTCATAAGTATAAGTATAGTAATACTATTTTAACAATGATATTTTTTAATCTTCTATAAATTTCTAACAGAATAGAAACCATTCTTTCAAATACAAAGAATAAAAAATAGAAAATTTGAAAAAATCAAATTTAATATTAACTCATTTCATAAGAACTTAAATGATATGTAACTTCTAGACCATTCAATTTGGTCCAACCCACACGATTAACCTAGTCCACGTGGACTAGGACTAAAAGAGTCCACAAAACCAAAAAATCCTTCATTAAAGAAGTTCACAAGGTCTAAGCCTGCCTATCTCAACCATTAACCCTAGCCCCATCATCTCTATAATCGACTTAGACTGACCCATCTAAGTCGTTGAACTAGGTCGGCTCGTATCAATCGTTGACCTAACCAGACACGTCTCAACCTACATCCTGAGCTAGCCTGACCTGTCTAGGTCATGGACTGATCGAAACGTTTGGGTCGTGGGTCCGACCCCCGACCCCACTAGATCGTCTCAATCATAGGCCCACCTCAGACGGCGGACAGGACCACTCGAGCAGGCATGTCTCGACCGTGGGCCCAACTATCTTAGGTGTCAATGTGGTAAAGCCTACCTTGGTCGTTGAACTAACTTGTCTCGATCGTCATTTGCCCAGGCTGACCCACGACTCGCCCTAACTAAGCATGTTTAGGTCGTGGGCACAAGCCGACCTGAGTAGTCAACTTGGACTAGCACGTCTCGATAGTGGGCCCGACACGGCCGTCGTGGCCATTGGCCATGCCGGATCATCGATCGTGAGATAGTGCGCCCGCCCGCCTCAATCGTCGGCTCAACCTATCTCGATTATTTTTCTAACCCATTTTGGACGTCAGCCAAGGCTAGCCCGGGACCACCCATCTAATTCGTCTAATTGGCCTAACCCGTTTCAACAATCAGCCATGGATGCACCCAGACTCGTCTTGGCCATTTTCCTAGTATGGCCATTATGGATCGTAGGACTGGCCCGACTTGTTTCGAACGTCAGCACAACATGTGTCAGTCGTCGACCTGGCCTATCAACCTATATTGATTGTCTACCTATCTCGCCCGTCAACTTGGACCAGCCAATCTCGGACGTCGACAAAACCCGACCCGACTCAGCCTGTCTTGCTCGTAAACCTAGCCCGTCTCAGTTGTTGACCATGGTCGTCCCGTCTCAGTTGTTAGCATATTAGCCTATCTCTCGACTGTTGGCTCAACCAGGCTTTTCTTTGGTTTCGGACTAGCTCAGCTCGTATCAGCGATCGACTCGTCCCGACGCATCTCGACTTTTGGCCCACCTCGGTGACCAATGACATACCCGTCTAGGTCAAGTGGCTAAGCTGGCACTATTAGGTTGTCAACCCAATACAGCCTTGTCGACCGTCAGCCCAACCCGTCTTGTTGTTGGCCATGCCGAGCCCATCTTAGCCATCAGCTTGAGCCAACTTATGTCGTTAGCTTGGCTTGGCCTATCTTGACTGTCGACCATGCCTGGCTTGTATTGGTCATTGGACCAGCCCGACTCGTCTTGATCGTCTGCTCTAGCCAGCTCGTCTCTATAGTTTGTCCAAGCAAGCCTATGTCTGTTGTCGAATCAAGTCGACTCGGCCCGTCCCAATAGTTGACCAACCTAACCTATCTCTGCAATTGACTCGAGCCGACTCCTCTCTACCATCGACAGGCTAACTCGACCTGACCCATCTTGGTCGGTTGATCCATAAGCTCATTTGGACCGTTGGCTCAGCCAAGTGTGTCTCGACTGGCTTGGCTCGTGTCGATCTTTTGATTGACATGACCCATCTCGGTTGTGGGCCTGGTTTTGCCCCTCTGAGTTGTGGGATCGTCTTGGGCTGTCGACCGGGCTGGCCTAAACTGAGACAATCGACCTGTCTTAGTCGTCAGTTCGGGCGACTTGTCTTGGCTATAAGTCCACGCCGGCCCGTCTTTTCCTTGTGCCCGAGCTAGCCAGTTAGTCTTGATCTTCAGTCTAGACCTACCAGACATGACTCAACATGATCTTGGATTCTGACTTAAAGTATTGTTTTTAGGGGTGTAAACCTACCTTAGCCTTGACCCTAACCCACTTGATAGGGGGATTTGGGGGTGGGGCTTTTTTATGACCCTCTCATTGGGAGCCCCCTAAAAGAGGATGATGAAGCTTATGATAAACTTAAAACATACCATACAAATACAAATTCATTGATTCTTTGGTTGTAGCATGTACAAGAAAATTCCACCAGCAACCGAAACATTGAGCGACTCGTAGTCTCCGGCCATAGCAATGCTCACAAGTTCACAAGCCTGCAGGGATTTTTCTGAAATACCACTTCCTTCACTTCCTAAAACCAAACACAATGGTGTATCTGATAAGGAATCACACAAGGTTGGAGAGAGAGAGCACACTGGCTTGACCAACTCTTCAAGCTCTGGATGCCCAGCCAGCAACTTCATTTGAAATTCTTCTTTGAGAGACTCCAGATGATTCCAGCAACCAGAAACAACAGGGATCTGAAAGGAGGCACCTCGGCTAGCCCGAAGAGCTTTCTCATTGAATGGATCACAGCAGCCGGGAAGAAGGAAAACTCCATCCTGTCACATGCAAACATGTCAAGTTTGAATTAAAATTAAGAAAGGAATTTTAGTTTTAATATTCAACGATGAAACAAACTACACTGAAATAAGTAGGAAGATTATAATATGGATATCCTAAAAAGAAACTTTTATCCTAGTAAACAGGGTTAAATGTGTTCCTATTCCTTGAAACTAGTTAAAGTTTAACGTAGCAATCATGTACCATGTCAATAAAACAGGGTTAGAAAATCACGCAGAGGATCAGTAGAATGATATGAAAACAATGCTCCATGACCCTATGCCCAGGGGAGGAAGATAATTCCTTACCCATCTGAAGGCCACAGCTGATCTGAGCAATGTACCAAGGTTGCCAGGATCCTGCAGAAAACAATTCTCAAATATCACTTATGCACATAAAGTTTTTGAAACCAACAAGATTCTCTCAATGTTTACACTTTGAAACATTCACATAAAATAACACAGGACAAATAGATTATTCAATTCTTTATCGTAATTGAAGTCCATGAATATTCTACTTTCCTGTATCCTATATGCAGGATGAGGGGAGCAATGATTATGGAAAACTGGAGATGATTATAAGCTTCTTTTGAGGAACATGAACTCAAAATATTAATTTTATTATTTTTCTCTGTAAAAATTTAGAATGTAGACTATAGACCTATGTTTCATATTCTAGCCAGAACATGATCATTGATAAAGATTGTACAACCTCAGCAAGTGAATTTTTTATTGATAATTGGTAATTCAATTTAACTTTGCGGGGTTTCCAATAAGAAGTATATAGCGTCCCTACATTAATCAGAAGTGCAAAAATTGACTACATAGAATCAGTGGCAATATTGACAAAAATAAGTAAAACTAGGACAGTGGTGCCACCATCCACAAACAAGAAAGATGATCAGGCAAACATTCAAAGACCCAAAATGGTAAAGTCAAGAAGTGACATTATGTATCACCTGAATCCCATCAAGGACTAGTATCCGATGAACAGATGGAAACAATTTCTGATAGTTCTTTTGATCATCATCAACATTGAAAAAACTGGCAGGAATTTTCATAAGCGCAATTGCATCTAGAGAGTCAATAGTTTGCAGCCCTGAAAGCTTTCTCATCACTGTGGAGCTCACACGCACAATAGAAGCAGTGGATTGATCCAACCCATCAGGTATCTCAGCTTTGTCAGGAAGAATTAAACAATCCATTGAAACACTTTCATCTTGTAATGACTCTTGAAACCTGCGGATTTCTCTGCAAAAAACAATTATATATCACTCACCCATGCAGTTTTATTCCATAATTTTAGTCATGAATAACATCCATACTTTAATTATAGAGAAAAGTTCCATATAAAATAAGTCCATGCTAACCAGCTATAAAAACTAAAAGGGATGAATCAAGCCATATTCTGCCTGAAATTGTAGTTTTGTACATATTGATGTGATATCGTAAAATGTAGACGAGAAAAAAAACAAGCAGGTTCAGGTAAAAATTTATTTCAGTACATTATTTAATCAATAATACTATGAAGATTGGAGCTCAACCGCATAGGTTTCCACTCTTCATATAGTTTACAACTGTTTAAGCTTAGTTAGGACAATGTAACTTTGAAGTTTAGTACCTGTTATCAGCTGAATAATTAGTGAAAGCACATGCATAACAGGAACTTGTCTTGGCTAATGAAAATAGCTTATGACTTCTATATAAGTTTTTTTTTACCTTATTTCCACAAGTTTCTATGTAAAGCTTTTCACAGCATGCTCTCTGTAGCTTGTGTTTATTAATTATCAAGTTAACACTATCTGAGATAACATGTTCCTCAAGTTGCACAATATCTCAACCAAAACTCACTAATTTAATTTTTTGAAAGATTGGAATTTGGAAGGCCATGTAGCTTAAAATTACAAAAGGGTCACTGCCAAAGTACCTCAACCCACCAAAAGGAAAGCCAGAAAAATAGATTCAAAGAAAAGCAGAGGAAAAACATGAGACCTGATAGGGGTAGCACCGACAACGAGAGCAGAAGCGTGAGCGCGGCGATAGGAAGAGGAATTGCGAAGCTTGAGGCAGTGCTTGACAAATGGGTTAGAAGCACTGGTTATGAGCTTGGCTTTGTCGTCGTGAGAGGTTCCTTCTTCTCGTTGCTGTAGCTGTTGCTGTTGGAGTGGTGGAGTGACCGAAAGACTTGGCTTAGAACACCATATTTTTTGTGTATGAGGATATAAAATGGAAGCACATTGCATTTCGGTCTGTGTCTTTTTCCACTGCTGCAGATTTTATTGGCCAAATGCTATCTATTGAATTTAGCCCTAACACCAAATTAAATAATTTGTAGGACATGTACCCAAAAAATTGAGAGAAATAAAATTGACTTACATATCAAGAATTGGAGTGAAGGATCTTCATTATTGAGATTGAATGTAATTTATTAAACTTTTTATTTTATTTTTTAGTATATATTGTATTCAGTTTCAATCTTCTACTTGTAATTTAATATTGTTCTTCAATGCTTAGCATAAGTGAAATTCTTATACCATTCTCTTTCTCAGTTCTGTATTATTGTCTTCTAGGTACCGTTCTCTTCTCGTATTTTCTGATAATGATATTTTAAATATTTTTATTGATTTATTTTCTCTCAATTTCTTCATACCCTTTTATGACTTCTTTTTTCAATTCAATGACAGGGTCCATTTCCACTTGTTGAAGAGGAGGTGAAATCTAAATGCTCAAGGGTGAATCTTGATGAGATCTCAAATACATACGTTAGATGTGTGCATGTTGGTCCTTACAATTCACTTATTTTTTCTTCAGCCATCACGAGTCCCAAATTTTAATTGGATTTATTTGTTTCCCTATTGGCAATAAATGTGAGCTTTTTTACTTTATACTTTATTCTTATCTATGTATTTATATGATAATTATTTTCATACTGATATAGAATCGAGTTAACATCCGGATGCATTTGTTTCTTTATTAGGATTCATTTAAGTTTTAATTACTTAACAGTATCTTTATTGAAGTGGCATAGGCATGAACTTCTTGAAAATTCTGGCATTCTGGCATTCTGGCACACAAAATCAATTTACAACAGCATTCTTCTGTCAGGGAGTTCTTTATTAATTATAAATAAATTACTTCAACCTCCCTTCTGTTGTTTATCCTACTTGCTCGGAATCCTCAATTTGTGAAACCTATACGAAACACCTATTCCAAATTTATGTCACGCCTTATTTTTGAACAATAGTGACAAAACAAACCATTGCAGACTTGTACTTGATTGTGAGAATTCTTTGCAACCAACCAGAAGAGAGTTCATGGTAATCAATTTGGGGCAGGGGAATGTGTTTGTCCTGCTATACTACTTTCACAAAGAATGATTTTTACGTGAATCACTAATTTTTTACTGGGGAACAACGCATTACACTGATTGTGATTATAGTGTATCATGCTTTTCACTTACTGCATGAATAACACTTTCTCTAAAACAGAACCAAGCATGAATACGGGAGCAACATAGAAATAGGCAGAAAAGACACTTTCCCTTACTGCACTGAAACATTGAACCAGGCAGAGAAACCCCTTGCCATAAACAAACTCTGCACTTTGTATAACACAAATTGTATACCAAATCACCAAATCTTACCCGATAACAAAATGAAACCCAAATCCCAAATTATAGATACAAAACGAAAAGTAATAAAATCAATTTAAAAAAATTAACCAAAACAGGAGGAAAACCCTAAATTGCATACCTCAGAGTGTGAAACATACTAACCTTTTATTCACTATTCAAGAACTTCATTGAGAGGAAGATGAACAGAAGTGAGACGGTGATGTTGAGAGGGAGGAGACGCACAAAAGTGAGGCGGTATGATGGTGCAAGGAGGGAGGCGCACAGAAGTGAGGCGGTGTGGTGGTGTTGAGAGGTGGTGCGGTGGTGTTGAACTGTGAAGAAGATTCAGCCAAATTCGTTTAAAATACCAAAATGGTTTAATTACTTGTAAGGTATCCGTTTCTTGTTAGTCTGTCAAATCGGTACTCGGTTTTAAAAAGGTGACAATTGTATACCTAAATACGTTTATGTGTATCAATCGAGTCCATTCTATTAAATTGTGACAAATGACGTTAAGAATGTGATGATGTGGCAATTGTGAATGAATACGTGTCAATTTAAAAAGCACTTGTGACTGAAAAAATAATTGTACTGGTTTGGTATATTTAAAAATCAGTGTTGTACCCTAATTGAGGAATTAGGTTTTCGCTAATTTCTTCCTCTACTTCATCTCTTTTGCCTTCTTTCTTCTATTATTTTGTAGTTCGTTGTTGATTTGAAGAGGTCATTTTTGGTGAATCTGCAATGTCTCGCAATGAAAGGTGTTCATGTTCTTCGTGGGATTCGCAAAAACAAAGTGTCTCCTCCACTGATGGTTCGTATAGGGTGTTGGGTGAATCCCCTCTTTGCTTTGGTGGGGAGATTGTTGTGTTGAGAGTGGCTAAAACAGTTAAGAATGCTGGAAAACAGTTTTGGGGTGTCCTAATTATAAGGTTGTAGTAGATGTATGACTTTAATTTAATTTTGATTGAATCTTTAATTAACATTGACTGTTATGTATTAATGTTGGATTCTTGATTCTTGCAAACAGCAGAGTGGTGGGAATGAGGTATTTAAAGGGTGCAATTACTTCAAATGGTTGAATGAAGATAATGGAGATGAAAAAGATGCTACCATTGGGAGACAAAGGAGAAATATTTATACCCTGGAAAAAGCACTTGTGATTTCTGATAAATGGGTTAAAATTTTAAGTGTGATAATAATGTTTTTGCTTTTCGTTAATGTAATATTAGTTTGCAAGTTAGTACAAAAGAACTGCTGAAATGTTGTTAGAGTGACTATTTCAGTAAATAGCAGTGTAATGTTGTAATGAATTGTTATTGAATGAATGAGAAGTTTGAGTGATATTGTTCACTAACTCAGTTTTTGATTTATTCACACTTAACAATTTTTGATAATGAAGATAAAGTGCCCATATGAGAAAACAGATAATATTAAAGTGGTTCAGAATGCCATTTGACTACATAATATTGTTCTTCAAAAAATTTGTAGTGAGTTTGTAAATAACAACACTAAGTAAGGTGCTTCCAAAATAACATTACTACATTCTAAAATAACAACACTGATTTTGTAAATAACAACAAATACATATTAATGTTCCAAAATAAAACAATTGTTCCCTAATTTCTTCATGGCTTCGTGATTGGTCCCCTCCTAAATGACAATTTTTCTCTGAAAGTGGTTGTTGTTGTTGGTTGAATTAGATTGGTTGAAGTAATCTGACTTGGTTGAGGTACTTGAGTCTGTTGGCATGAAGAATTTTGGGTTGGCTGGGTAGGGTGACTTTGTTGTTGATTTGTTGCTGCTGGCACAACTGGTTCAGATGCAGTAATCTGACTTTGCTGAGCACCACTCATATCAGTTGGTTGAGTAGGTTGACTTGGTTAAAGTGAATCAGTTGGCTGATTTGCTTGAGTTTGTTCAGTAGGTGTTATTCCTTCTTGTGTAACTGTTGGAGTTGGTTGTTGCTCTGTTGGAGGTACCTGAGGACAAGTATTTCTTTTGTGTCCAAGTGCTCTGCAAATCGCACATTTTTTACGTGTTCCACCTTGCCTCATTTGCGTGTCATCCTTCCTCAGCTCCCAGGACTCCAACCTTCGTTTCTTTTTTGGTCTTACAGGCATCACTCTTTTAGCAGGAGGTAACACATCATCATAAGATGTCACTTCCCACAGATGAGGTCCATTCACAGGATATATCATTGACAAATAGGTCTCCTCCTATGTTGACTTTAAAAACCAGTGTGGGAGATAATCCTCTGCATTCAAATTCAGAAATCGAATGACACTCAGTGCGTGACTGTAGGGAATTGTTGTTATGGTCCATTTCCTGCAGCTACACTCTTGTTTGTCTAAATCCACCACAAATTTCTCCCTAATCATAGAAGTATGGCTGACCTCAAATAGTTGTTGTCCAGACCAGCTGCAATGAAGACAAAATATAATTAAATAAAAGCCATAACAGATTCAAATTTAATCAAACAACATTGCAATTAGTTCCATCAAATATGTTTACCTTGGTAACCAATATTTGGTCTTGTCTGCTTCCTTCTCTAGTCTGTCTTTAAGTTTTGGCCAAATAGAACCATGAAATGCATTTACCTTCTTTCTATTGGAAGCCCATCTTTGCATCAGATACATTCGAATTTCTTCCATCATGGTTATGATGGGTTTACTCCTGGAATCCACTATTGTGCTATTGAAACCCTCAAACATGTTGTTGACATCATTGTCAAATGCTGGCCTTGATGTAAATCTGGACCTGGACCAGAATCTGCTTGCAGGGCAAAAAACCAGTTTAAATTAAAAACAATTTACAACAAGCATTTCTATCATATGGTTACATAAAAACAGTATTTAAAAACAATATTTAAAACATGCCTTGGGGGAATTTGTATCAGATGCTTAAAAGCATCAACATTCAACTCTTTAATGTCCCTCATCACAGTCTCCCATGCTTGAGGGTGTGTGGCATATGTTGCTTTCCAAAGTAGATGCTTTAGATTTTTGCCTGGGAATTTTTTCCTGAAATTGGAGTATATATGACGTACACAGAATCTTTGATCCACACCAAGCAACAATTCTTGCAATGCTGGAAGCAGTCCCTGCAATTTTGAGTGCATAACAAGTGATTTGTCAAATATTTAGGACTCAAAATTAAACATTAAAATAGGAGGGAATATAGTTACTTACTTTTTGTTGGTCTGACATGAAAGTGATTTTGGAACAAATTTCAACTCCTCCTAGGTCTTCTATCATGAAATCAAGAAACCATGTCCATGTTTCCTTATTCTTTACTTCTACCATAACGTATGCCAATGGAAGCATTTGGTCATTTCCATCTCTGTCCATAGCTATTAACAGTTCTCCCCCATATTTTCCCTTCAGAAAACAACCATCTACACCAATTATAGGCCTACAACAGAAGAAGCTATCTTTACAAGCCTTCAGGCATACATATAGTCGTTTGAAAATTGAATTGCCCTCATTCTCATCAACATGGACTTTGACAGTGGAACTTGGATTTGACCTTAACAGCTCATGTGCATAGTCATAAACTCGTTTATATTGTTCTTGGAATGATCCATCAATGTTGTTGTATGCCATAGTCCTAGCCCTAAAGGCCATTGATCTTGAAACATCAATGTTCCATTTTCTCCCTATTTTGTTTTTCAAATCAGTCAACTTGATATTTGGGTTCTCTCTTAGTGTTTTTTCTAGCCTCCCACTTAACCACTTTGAAGTCATTAAACTCACATTGAATTCCCTATTGCATGTGTGAGTGTTGATAATTCTCCTTAACTGCCATGTACTTTGTGCTGCTTTATAAGAACAATATGCATACCACTTGCATTTACCCTTCGCACCTAAACACTTCACATAAATTCTCCTTTTGTCATTTCTAAATTTTTTTAACTTTCTGCCATTGTGCATACCATAAGTTCTAATAACCTCAGTGAATTCTTCCTTCTTAGCAAAGTACGTCCCAACTTCCCAATTATAGTCTTCCATACTTTTGGGCATGGGGAATATCCCAAAGTTACCATACTTATCTCTATCGTCATCACTTGCATCACTATTTTCACAACTATCTAATGTCTCAGACTCCCATTCACTATCAGACAACCCCCTGTCAAACACATTTTTACCCTTTGGATTTGTTCTAGACGAACCACTTGTTCCTTCAATTATAACATCATAGAGATCATCCTCCAATTCCTCGGTTTCAATTCTAACATCATACAACTCATCCTCACCCATTACTTCCTCTTTAGAATCAGTCCAACTCCTCACCTCATAGTCATCATCACCCTCATAGTATGTTTCCTCACCCTCCATATCATCTTCTTCATCAGCCTCAACCTCCACATCCATATCGGGTTGTTCAGCTGCTTTAACCTCCATTTCACCCTCATCCGCACCTGCACCAGCCATCACAACAGGTTCTTCATCAGACTCACCCTCCATTTCACCCTCACTTGCACTATCCACTTCAACTTCCACCTCAACCCCACCCATCACTACAACTTCTTCATCAGCCTGAACCTCTACCTCCACATCACCCTCACCCTTATCTGCACGACCTACAACAACTTCCACCTCAACCCCACCTATGACTACATGTTCTTCATCAACTACAGCCTTCATATGACCATCACCCTCACCCTGACCTACAACATCCACACCAACTTCCACCTCAACCCCATCCACCACAGCAGGTTCTTCATCAGCCTCAGTCTCCACATCAACCTCACCCTCAACTGCACCATCCACGCCAAGTTCTGCCTCACTCCCACCCTTTATCATATGTACTACTATAGGTTCACAAACGAAGTGCACTATATAAAGGTGCACTTGACCATTTAGTGTGGCGATGTTGACCATGTGACATGCACCTCTATCATCGGTCAATAATTCCAGCCTTCCATCCAATACAACACCTCCACCTACTGAATACCACAATTCTTTGACATTCATGTAACCCAATTCCCTCAAAATTGACATTATCTCAAAGTAACTCCATCTGTCTGGGTCACATGATAAAATACTACTCTCTCCAATGTATTTCAGTGACCCATCATTTACAAACCTTCCCCCATGGTGAAAAACAACTTCAAAATTTTTGTCCATCTCAACTACTATATTCCTATCTATATATCCCTGTCACATATGAAAATGCCCAAAATATCAAACACAAATTACAAACCATACCACCAACACACCAAAATAGCGACAAAATGAACAAAGGGGGGACCACACAGTAAACTCAACACCATCATCGTCACATATAGTGGGAGACCAAATGAATAAAGTAATCTGACTGCACCGCATTACAAATAAGAAAGGAAAAATAATCAAAGTACAAAAAACATCAAACACATTGAACAGAACCCCAAAAATTATCACAATCTCAAACAAACCAAAGAAACCCTAAAATGAGTAGCGAAACCAATCACAGTCAGGAACACATACCTTTCTTCCACCGCTCAACCCATGTCGCTATTAACGATGCCTCCGATAATCCACTGAATGGCAGTGAAAGCCTGCGAGTTGATTCGCTTCAGCCTCCTCTTCTCCTCTCTATCTCTGTTCTTCGAACTCAAAAATAACTTTACCAAATTTCGTTTTTCATTTTTTACTTCTACAATTAACGTAAAAAAGCCATCGATATCCACATCAGTAATTGTATGATGGCCACATGTTCTAAAATTGCTTCTCAAACCAACTTAAATCAGTCAACGTTAACCATTGTAACGACGTATAAATAATTGAACTCAATTGAGGCACATAAACATATTTGGGTACGCAATTGACACTTTTTTAAAACTGAGTACCAATTTGACACACTAGCATCAAACTGGGTATATTACGAGTAATTAAACCTACCAAAATATTGTAGTGTGTATTGAGAGGGACACACGGAATGTGAAAATGATGATAGGAACACGATTTTTTTTGGCTTTTTGAGAATGTTTTTACTTTTTGAAAAAGAAAAGATACGGGTCGCGCAGAAGGGTACTCTCTATTCGCTATATGATTCGCAAAAATAAATTGTACATGTTATCTCTCTAGTTACTTCTCTTATTACAAGTTGGATAACTGCATAAAAAATATTTAAAGATGCTTTTAACCCGGTTACTTGCTGAATACCTACAAATATTTAAAAAAAACATTTTATTAGTTTTTAAATGGGATCTAAATTAAATTGCTAAAAAAAACAACTAATATTTAAGCATATAACTGAGTATAAGTTAATGACCAACTAAATAAAAGGTAAAACATAAATTCAAATTAATAATACCTAAAACATACATTCAAATGTAAAACATTTAAAAATTAATTCTTCTAAAAATAATAGTCTAATATCTATGTTTCCTCTCCAATATCTTCATGTTGATCACTTGATTTGTGAAACAAGTAACTCACAAATAAAGTCATCAATAAATGACACAGTGACACTATTGGTAAATTTAGAATAAAATATTAAAAAGAAAAGGCTTAAATAATGATTTGGTCATAGTTTTCATTCGATTTTTTCAATTTGGTCTTTCTTTTATTTTTTTTTCAATTTGGTCATAATATTCATCAATTTTATTTAATTTGATCATTTTTGCTAACACCGTTAAAAATAGTTGACGGATTGTGAACAGTAAAGGTCACATGTCATTTTTGTGATTTTTTTAAATTACTTTTTTTTTTGAAAGAAATGTCCATATGTCAATCTCATATAATGTCACGTGTCATTTTATGATTATTTATTTATTTTTTATATATTTTTTTTTATATTTTTTTTTTAAAAAAAAAATTCACGTGTCAAACCAATATCATGTTACGTGTCAGGGTTAGTTTATTATATTCAATTTGGTCTTAATATTCGTAATTTTTTATTTCAATTTGGACCTAATTTTTTTTTAAATTTAACATTTTTGTTCTTTTCCAATTTGAGACAAAATTTAATTTGTATATAAATATTATATGGATATTCTTATTAAAATGCATATTTTATTAAATATTTTAAATTTTGAGTTAGAGTTGGTTTAAAATTAAAGCGAAAAATTTCAAAGTACACAATAACACCATTAATTTAAAATTTTAAGAGGTTAAAAATACTTAATTTAATGATGTTATTCCCTATTTTTAAATTTTTAAGTGGCTTAAAATTTTAAATTAATGGTGTTATTGCCTACTTTGAAATTTTTCGTTTTAATTTTAAACAAACTCTAACTCTAAATTAAAAATATTTAATACAAATATGCATTTTAATAATAATATCCATATAACATTTATATACAAATTAAATTTTGTCTCAATTTGGAGAAGAACCAAAATGTTAAATTAAAAAAAAGATTAGGACCAAATTGAAAAAAAAAAAAGAATATTATGACCAAATTGAATATAATAAACTAACCATGACACGTGACATGATATTGGCTTGACACATGAAATACTTTTTTAAATGAAAAACAATTTAATTTTTAAAAAATTAAAAAAATCATAAAATGACACGTGGTATGATATGAGTTTAACACGTGGACATTTTTTTAAAATAAAAAAAGTAATTTTTTAAAATAAAAAAAGTAATTTTTTAAAATTAAAAAAAAATAAAAAAAATCACAAAATGACACATGGTAGTTACTGTTAACAATCCGTTAACTATTTTAACGATGTTAGCGAAGAAGACCAAATTGAATAAAATTGACGAATATTATGACCAAATTAAAAAAAAATTAAAAGTATGACCAAATTGAAAAAACTGAACGAAAACTATGACCAAATCATTATTTAAGCAAAAGAAAACTACTAACATCATCATCAATTATCTCCTCTGGTATTGTATTAAGCTTCATCCTGTCCAGTTTCAATTTTGAAGAGCCAGAAAAGGAAAATCAATTCATTTGTCATAGTCAATCATTTGATAAATATTAATATGTAATTTGAAGTACTAATTTAATTACTTTTTATCAGTCCATAGTCAATCTTGAACACACATCAATGCCTTTAAAGTGTCTAGGTGTAATCTACTCCTATGTGGTGTAAGAAATCGACCACTAGTACTAAAAGAAAACTCATAAGCAACTGTTAAGATAGGAATGACTAGAAAATCTCTTGCAATCATTTGAAAAATTGGATATTTTAACCCATTAGCCTTCGACCAAACTATAATGTCAAATCTTTCATCTGAATCAATCTGAATCAGGTATTGTCGGTTCCTTCAAGTGATAGTCAAGTTCTAGTTTAATTTGATGGTTCACTTCTCTTTGCAACAAGTATTAAATTACATGATGCTCGCTACTCCGCTACTCACATGTATCTATTATCCGCGGGTACCCGCGAACACAAATTATTTTTTCATCCTAAATACATGGTTCTTTTAGTTAATATGAGTTTACGTACCTTTTTACACAGTTTAAAGACAACATTTAAAAATAAGTAATATAAATAATGTTGTTGAGATGTGATCTACGATGATTTTTAACAAACATTTATATAATCAATGGATTAATTCAATGTGATCTAAAGTAAAAATATATATAATGTATTAAAACAACTTGTCAATGCTATCAAGATCAAAGTCACCAAAAATAAGTTAATCATAAATAACATATTTATACAATATTTACCTTCAATATTCTCTTAAACAAAAATATTTATGATATTATATGGGATGTTATCTTCTTTCTCCAAATGATTTGCAAGTTGATTTGGAGGTCGAGGATATGTGCCATGAGGATCACATAATTACTGTCAAAATACAAAATATGCATGTAAAATGAAAATTTGTCTCCTCTAATTTTGAAAGAGAAGTCCTCTTTCAAATCGTGAGAAATATATATATATATATACTTTCATAAGCCGTAGGAATCATGCATTAAAAATTAATCATTTATAATGAAGACAAACTCACATAAAAGCACACAGTCAATTTTATTGTGATCCCACATTTCAATGCCCACAAATATTAAACAAAGCTTTTTCTTATATACTAATTTGATTCATATTTGTTAAATTTATTTAATTTAGTTTTTATTTTATTTTATGCAGTTTTGTTTAATTTTTTTAAATGTCTTTTAATTAATCAACGGACAGTTAATAGTGTCTATCACAGGTCAATTCACTTTTTTCTTATTTTTTGTATTTATTCATTTCTTAATTTTAAAAAAAAATGTTTATATATCAATGTGTCAGGATTAGTGACACATGTCAATGTTAATGTTTTATATTTAATTTGATTGTTTAATTTAGTTCCATTTTTTTTAAATAGACCAATTTTATCCCTTTTCAAATTGAGACAAAATTATTTTTTACATAAATGTTATACTGATATATTTTTTAAAACTCACATTTTTTATTAACTATTTTTTGTTTAGGATATAATTGCTTTAAAATTAGAACAAAAATCTTAAGAATGTAGACTAACACCATTAATTTAAAATTTTAGGAGGTTATAAATTATATAAAGTAATGTTGTTACTAACACGTGATACAATACTAGCGTGATACGTAAATATTCTTTTAAAATTAAAATAAATTGAAAATAAAACTAAAAAAAATCATGAACTGACACATGGGAGACATGATTGTTGTTAATTATTTAAATGGTGTTAGCCAAAAAAATCAAATTGAACAAAATTGACGAAAATTAAAATCAAATTAAAAAAAAATTAATATTAGTACTAAATTAAATAAACTCAAAGAAAATAGAGACTAAATTAGTATTTAAGCCCATTTTTATTATTATTTAATATACAATTCTTTTAAGGAGAAAATTATAAACTATCCATGACATAAAACTACTAAAGTCTTTGATTTTCAATGTTGTTGTTCAAATAAAAAATTCTAATTTTTTATAAAAAGTTTTAGAAGAGGAACAAACACACATCAAGTGTTTAGAGATAGTAAAAAACTCAAATGTAAACATAAAATTGTTTAACAAAGTTGTTAAAATGAGTTAAAATTCTTGAGCCAACTTGATCCACCACGAGTTTAGACCGGGTTGAATTAAAAAAAATTGTAATTTTTGATACGAGCCAAAAATGTACTTGAATGTCGGGTTGGCTTACCAACCTGAATATATAAAAGAAAAACGTCACTAATTGGATGTTTCTTCTTACACCCACCAACCTTGTTACTTCTAACACCTCATTTTTAAGAAACTCTCACTCTTAAAAAACTCAAACTTTTTACTTCTTGCACCTCATTATTTCTTTTGGAATATAGTGGTGTGATGAGCACTCTAAATTCTTTGGAAATATAGATGCCTAACTTTTCGTATAGACATGTTACATCAAAATTTATAGTATTTTTTGTATGTGGTGGTACTTCATGTCTTTTCAAAGTTAATGTAGGAGAGAGTTTAATAATTTAAACTTTTGCATCTCTGTCAAAATGTTTTACCAATTAATGTCGTAAAGATAGAAGAAAAAAATGATTTTTATAATTATGTGAGTTATGTGAGTCAACTCGTTTAATCCACTAATTCCTGATGCACTATATTGTATGACCCGTTTTGACAATTCTATTACAAACTAAAATTAATTCAACTAATCGTATGTTTCATATTTAATTAACTCTTAATTAATTACACAATGGTGGTTCCTTGAAACTAGGGGATGCACATTTTTGTTTATAAGATTAAGGAAAAAATAATCATTACACCTTCAAAAGATGCATGTAGCGCATGGATTAGTTAAATGTTAATCATGTGAAGCAGATAAAATCATCATTACACGGTGAAAGTGACATGTCACTTAATAACTCTTCACAGGACTTTTCTAACATGGCTCTTGGTAACTCTTTTTTATTGTAAAATATTTCAAAGGAATAAAAAATATTCTATAATCTAACATTTTACAAAAATAAAAAATTGAGAGTCTATTTATTTATTTATTTTTTGTTTTTGGATCTTTCTCTTATGAACCTTTCTTAAAATATTTATTTTATACTTTTCTCTATCATACTTATTTCATTTAATTTTAGAATTCGTTTTCTTTTTCTTCTATTACATTTCGCTCCCATTTTATTTACATTTCGCTCCCATTTATTCGCAAAAGAAGAAAAAGTAAATGTGAAAGTACATAAGGTGTATTTGTCTTACAAAATGCTTAAGGAGCAGAGATATAAAAAAAAGAGAGAAAAACATATGTAAACTAACCAAACCAAAACTAACTAACTAAACCAAATTGGGATAGCCCCTCTCAAGATGGGAGGAAAATGTTTTCAAGACCCATAGTGGATAAGCTTTATAGTTCTCTTCTCTACTTCTTCTCTAACACAGTGAAGATCAATTTCTACATGTGAGTGGTGGCTTAGTAGTGTTAGGTCTATGGATCCAACAAGTAGTTACAACAATAAGAAATCTATACTCAGTTTCTGCAAAACACTTGATAACATACATTTTTTACCATCCAAGCATAAAGATGGGATAAGTGTTGATTTCTAAACATTGATTGCACAAAAATAAATTAAGGTGTTTGGATAATATTTTCAAAAGTAATTCAAATTTTCATTTCTTGTGCAATATTTAATTAACTAAATCAGGAAATTGGAAATTGTATTAAAAGATAAATAAAGAATTTGTTATTATTTTCCTGGACACATTGTACATTTGTCTCATGATTATCTCTCTTGATATGGAACAGTGAGAAGTTTCTTCCTCGAATTTCATATGTTTATTTGTATTTCTGTATAAAAAAATTTACTATTTTTTTAATTGTATAATTTAAGGAAAAAATAATTTTTAGATATTTATTTTCTAGAAAAATAGTTTTTAGATTATACAATGCAAAAATAAAAAAAAGGACTTATACATTATAGAATCTGAAAGTCAAAAATAACTTCCAAAAATTTGAAGAGTTAAAAAAATATAGTTTCTGGATTATATTATTCTAAAGTCATTTGACTTTCAGGATGAACCATCCACAAATTATCTGACTTCTAGATTGCACTTCAGATGTCATTTATTCTCTAATCTGAAAATTATTTTTGGCTTCTGCGTGATGCAATCTGAATTTTTTTTTGTTAAAAAAATGGAGTATATAATCTAGAAATTATTTTAATTTTTAAATTGCACCATCTGAACAATATTTTTTATTTTTAGATTGCACAATCAAAATAAAAATGGGATATGTTTACATGGGCGCAAAAAGAAATATGTGGAAGTGCAGGTAGAAGCTGTTTACAGTACTTAAATTAAAAAGGTGTTTCTTTTTTGTCCCTTTCATTGTAGATTAAGCATATATTTGGTCAAAGATCTCACATTAGTTCGTATATCTAAATGTTTTCTTATATTTGTCGTAATTTGACGTGAAAACATAACTATACACATTATGGTACTAGAACAAACATATATACTTAGATTATTATCAAACTGACCAAGACAAAATACCCAATGTTTTCTTTATACATAAATTTCATTTACTCTAAAAGTGTCTTCCATTATCATTGCTACTCGCTGTGTAATGTCGTAATACTTTTTTGGATAATGTTGTAGTTTGATTATGCAACATTACCATTAATTTAATACAATATTCTTTATATTTGATGTCATTTTCTTGTTTATTTCATTTCAATCTTGAATCGGACTTAGTCCAACAGTTGATTTCTTCAATTTATTTTAATCTCAATTGAATATTGTAAGCCTACTTCTATAAAAGTCCATTCAACGATTTTGTCTTTAAATCTCAAAAGAATCACCTGGTCAATGTTACTATTTCTAGGGCAAGGCTTTGTCTACGTGAAAATTTAACGGTGTGGTGCTTCTCATTAGAAAGTATAATAAAAAAGGCAGGCACATACATCATGGATATCTATTTTGTTTTGAAAATTCTGATCTGTGCCTAAAATGTGATGCCAACATGTGAATATTATATCATAATTCTGGTATTTCTGCGTGTTTTGTAGCCTTCGAAGTTTTGTTTTGGAATGAATCGTAGCCTTCGAAGTTGTTAAAAAACTTAAGGATATATGGAACATATTTCTGTTTAAATATATGGTCTGCTTGAATGGACTTAGTCAAGTATATTCTCTTGAAATTAGATTCTTGACGTCTTACCTTATTTATTCATTCATAGTTCATATATATATATATATATATATATATATATATATATATATATATATATATATATATATATATATATATATATATTTGAAAATAATTTAAGTGTGAATTAAAGTATTCCACGTTAATTAAAAGAGACAAAATTAAATATTTTTGAAAATAATTTAAGTGTGAATTAAAGTATTCCACGTTAATTAAAAAAGACAAAATTAAATATTATATAAGATGATAGATGAAAGATCAATTCTCTGTATAAAAGAAAATTATAGAAAGAAAGAGTTATTGAATAAGCTTTTGAATTATAATATTGTATTATTTTTTGTTTATATATAAATATTTAGTTTGATTATTTTTAATATAATTATGTGTGTTTTAAATTCTATAATATTTTTTTATTTTAAATTAGTTTCTTTAAAAACATTTAATAGAAGCTAAAAGAATCTAGAAAATATATAGGAGTTAAAACGATAAGAAAATATATTTTAAAGAGTAAAACAAAATAAGATAAACATAAAAAGAAATTTATAAGAATGAAAAGTTGAGTAAACTATTTCTAAAGACCAAAATGAAATATGACCGTTATTTTATGGATTAAAATTATATTAAAATATATATTCTATTTGAGTGGTTTTATAATCGTATTTTGTTTGATGTTATTGAAGATTAGCAATATAATTATTTTCAGAGATATTATTTGTCTAGTAAATTTTACAAAATTGAAAAAATATACTATGTAATAGAATGATAAACACAAAATATTATTGCGTAAATAAACTGTTGCATGAATAATACAAAAGTTCAATTAGTAAAAAGAATTACACAGTTAATAAATAACAAATTATCATTCATATATCACTTAACAAACAAACAACAAGATTATAGGTATCAATCCCTAACTCAAGTTCAAGTTGATATCACATCACTTACCTCAAAGTACAATTATAATAACTATTCAATAATTCTTCATTTCACGTTCATAGATAGAAATCTAGAAACACTCAACAATTTTAATTGATTTTCACTTGAGCAACCATTCATTGCCAGCGAAAATTGACCCAAATTGTAAAATTGAACATTTTACTTTGGTCACAACAAATATATGCAACATGTTCTAATTTTTACCTTTGAATGATAACTTTCTTAATTGAGTTATGTTGGTTCCTTTGTCTAATAGAAGTATTGTGATCCAAACCTTAACTATTCTTTATCTTAGAATCCTAGAAAACATTATCTCATATACATAATATAGTTAAAAAATCCTCAAAATCAACTCTTTAGAAGTAATAAACTTAAACTTACCCGTTAACAAATTTGATGAAATAGAATTTCGCCTTTCTTCGTCAGGTTTTGTTTCCTTTTTTTTTTCAAATCTAAAACTAAAAAAAAAAAATATTCTTTAAGATAATATAAAGAAAATAGTGGCAAAAGATAATTTTTTTATAAAAATAAACTACTCATTCATTCTATTTATGTATCTGTAAAAGCTCAAATATCTTAAATCATTTTTATTTTAAGAAGATTACATCACTTACTTTGAGTAAATATCATAATAGTGTCTTTTTTTACAATGACAGGTAGCATTTGGTTACTTTTTGATCAACAATTATTCCTATAAAACAATAACAAGACTTGTCGAAATGTTTTGTGCATGTTCACACACTTATTAGCAATTTTTTTTCATATGAACTATCTCAAAATTGCTCCAAATCAAATATGTTTAACCATAGAATTCTTATCCGAAAAGGATATGTAAACGTGTGAAATACTGATAAGTTATTTTTGTTAATATCTTCACATCTTACTAGTATATGCATTATTCAGATATGACTCCTCCTAGAAGCTTACCAGGAATTTATAACAATATTATATTTAATGAAAAAATTTACACCAGCTTCGATAAAATTATTCTTGTCTTTTTTTTTTAAATATTAAAATTTTAGCATTAGATATAGATATGTTACAATGCCTTGATTGATTCCTGGAGTTGCAAGAATAAATTAATCTCTTTATTTGTCATACTATTCTTGGGCCTGACCTAAGAATCCAAAACGACAATTCTAGCGTAACTATTTACAGCTTCCTGTAAACCGCAATGCCGACGGAACTGAATGAATGCATCTTTGAGGTTCCGGGTTAAGATCCTCATTCCATTTGGCGTTTCTATTTGAACATAAGAGCTTCTTTTGGCCTTTCAAGAAGAGACAGGACTGTGGCCGCAATGTGCTTTGATGAAAGCCCTGCTTCTTCAACCTGATCCTTTGGTGACCCATGATCAATGTACCTGTCAGGAAGCATCATTGCTCTCCACTGCAGGTAAAACCAAATCGGAATCATTGTTAGAATAATAATCTGAAATGAAATCTTATTAGAGAGCGATTCCTCCATGGAGGAAGGTTTACCTTTAGAGGTCCATCTAGGATACCAGATAAGCTCAAGAATTGAGAAACATGTGATCCAAAACCACCAATAGAACCCTCTTCCACTGTGATCAGTATTTCGTGCTCTTTAGCTAGTAGCCTGATGAGATCTGTATCCAAAGGTTTGCAAAACCTAGCATCAGCAATTGTCACATTAACGCCTACTTCTTTAAGCAATTCCGAGGCATGTCTGCATTGTTGGACTACTGAACCATATCCCAAAATAGCAACTCTGCTGCCTTCCATCAGAATTCTGCCTTTTCCGATCTATACGACCAAAACAATTTCAGTTCGGTGACTTAACTATTGAGATAAGATAAGATTTCGGAAATACATGTTAGTCTCTGATTCTCACCTCAAGTGGGGTTCCTTTGTTGTTGAGTGGCAAAGTGGCTCCAATTCCATTTCCCCTTGGAAATCTGAAGCAGCTTGGTCTGTCATCTATAGTTGCTGCTGTTGCAACCATGTGCATCAGCTCAGCTTCATCAGAAGGAGCCATCACCACCATGTTGGGCAGGCAAGCCATGTAAGTGATATCAAATGCTCCACAATGGGTTGGTCCATCTGCTCCAACCAAACCAGCTCTATCCATAGCAAATCGAACAGGTAGCTTTTGAAGATCAACATCATGAACTACCTACATAGATATAATAAATCACAGTGATCATATTTTCTTATCACAGTTATTAACTTACAAATAAACTTAGATCAAGAAGAAATCAATAATGAGATAGTTTGGACTATTTCTCATTGAACCATATTGGCTCACCTGATCATATCCTCGTTGCAGGAATGATGAGTAAATGGCACAAAAGGGCTTGAGACCTTCGGCAGCTAACCCAGCAGCAAATGTAACAGCATGCTGCTCAGCTATCCCCACATCGAAACACCGATCGGGAAACCTTTTGTGGAAATAATTTAGGCCGGTACCACCACCCATTGCTGCGTGAATGGCCACTATCTTGTTGTCTATTTCAGCCTCCTTTATCAAAGACTCAGCAAAGTACTGTGTGTATGAAAGTGTTGAGGCTTTTGCCTTAAACTGCTTCCCTGTTTTTGGATCAAACTTTACAACCCCTGAAAATATGAGAATGTATAAATGTCTGCTTGAATTCAAATATTAGTTTTAAATCACGCAAAATATCAAGTACCTTGGTAAATAGTTACTCACTTCACTTGGTTTCAGGTTGAGAAATTAATTGTAAGAACAAAATTGATTTTGAGTTATATTAACAGTGGTAACTTTTGCAATAGATCTAAGAATTGATTTTACAATTTCGAGTTTCTCATGATGATTTATTAAGAAATATCCCTTACTCACCGTGCATTCTATCAGCTGCTTTTTCTGCTGGGGGGTATCCCTTCCCTTTTTCTGTCACAATATGAATCAAAACTGGACCTGCAGCCGGCGTGGCTTTGACTTTTTCAAAGATGGTAACTAGATCTTCAATGTTATGACCATCCACGGGACCTATGTAGTATAAGCCAAGTTCTTCAAATAATGTAGATCCAGAACCGCTGATCATGCCTCTTGCGTACTCATCCACTTTGGCTGCAACCTGGTGTGTTTGTCCTCCAATTTGTTTCGTGATGCTCTTCAGCAACAAAATTGGAGCCAAATAAATGCCACAGCTTATTGAAAGTTTGACATGATCACTGAGATCATGACGTTGACTACGAATATGATAAGTTTAAGAGGCTTACTTTTGCAGCTTCTCTGAGTTTGCGGAATTCTGTACTCGCTTGAATTTTGCTCAAAGCACTGCTGAGGGCACCGACAGGACTTGCGGGGCCATCAAGTGTGGCCGTTGGTAAAGAGACTTGCTTGTTGTCATTAAGTACTACTATCATGTTAGAATCAAGGAACCCTGCATTGTTCAGGGCCTCATAAGCTTGGCCTGCTGTCAATGCCCCATCTCCTATCACTGATATGATGCTGTTCTTCTTCCCCAGTAGATCACGTGCAACAGCCATGCCTAATAAATATTCACTCAATCCGTGAAATAAGTGCTTCTGCATATATAAATTTGTATTGATCTTAAAATATAAGAATCTCACCAAGACCAGCAGATATGCTTGTAGAACTGTGTCCTACCCCAAAAGCATCATGAGTACTCTCATCCCTTTTAGGAAAACCTGCCAGCCCCGAAGTCTTCCTAATGGTGTGCATCCTCGACCTTCTACCTGTAAGAATCTTGTGTGGGTATGCCTGCAATTCGGTTACTTTTTAGACTCTCGTAAACATCCCACATGATATAATGATGAAAATTGTACAGAAGAGAAGGAAAAACATAAAATCTTAATTGCTACAATAGCAAATTTCTCTAAATGAGGATTCTAAATGAGGATTATATTTCTTTTGTTGCTATTTAACATGTATTAGAAAAGAAGAAGAAATAAACAAGAGGAAAGATTACCTGATGACCAACATCCCATATAATTTTGTCTTCAGGGGTGTCGAAAACATGATGCAAAGCCACTGCTAACTCTACCACTCCCAAGCTTGAGCTAAGATGCCCACCAGTGTTTGACACACTGTGCACAATATCTGCCCTCAGCTCTGCTGCAAGTTGCTCTAGATCCTGACAAACACATTCAATACTTTTCACAAACAAACCAACAAAACTCGCAGTAAAAAAACTGTTGTCAGCCACGGACAAGAAATATGCTGTAGCATGGCCTTTAGGCCTTAACAAATTATTCCAGTTTTAAACCTGAGTGGACAAATTCTTCATGTGAATTGGGTGGTTGACTGTGTCCAGCAATGGTGTTTGAGGTTTCTCTCCTGAGTAATTGATCTTCCACCCGTCTTTCTCTTTCCTGATAATAGTCTTCTCGACATCACCCGAGTCACTTGCTGAAACCCTCACGCAGAACTGACAAACACAATAACACATCAGCCATCTTTGCACCATCAGTGAGAAAATAATGGTGAATTTGCTGTTTACAAAAGGAAGATGAGTGATCCCTTATGGAATCAAAACAGGAACACGAAAAAAAGGAAAAAGAAAAGCACAGTATGATGTTGACAGAGATGATGTTTAGTGTGTGGTTAGATTGTTAGATCAGAAAGGACAATGGAAACTGTTGTTACAGACATGTAGAGTTGTAGGTATGATTCATTGACCAACCTTCTTTCTGCTATCATAGTATGGAGTTGGAGCTTTGGGTTTGTGGGTTGGGGAGAAAGCATGGTTTGGCTTGACAAAGGTAGCACCGCAGAAGGCCATGACTGTTGAGAAGAGTGAGAGAAAGAGGTGATAATTGCGAAAGGTGTTGGAAATATGCAGAAATTAAGGGAGCAGATTATGAAGCAAAGCTTCCTTCGCGGTGGTATTGCATTTAAACTGAATTTTGGAACTACCCTTTATAGGGAGCGAATGCATTAACAAACAAAACCAAGACTTAACAATTCATTTTATTTCGGAAAATAAAAACTTTCCCATTCCTACTTTACACCCGTTCTACTGTCATTTTACAACTTTTAAATTACAACTTGAAATTATCTTAACAAGACTTAACTGATGTCAAAATACTAGAATTGCTGAAAAAAATATATCCAATTATTTTTTTGTTTATTTGGTCTGGTGCACTCATTGTCTTTGAATAATATAAAACATATTAATTCCTGCCTTAAAATAATTGAAAAATTAATAAGAACAATGAAATAGAAAGTTTTAAAATTATTCGTAGAAAAAAGTCAATCCGAACATAAGGTCTGCAGAAGTGACCGGATCCAGCAGCCAAAGCTATATTTTATAATCCATTTTCTATTTTTAAAGTCTAATCATGTACGTCTTGTGCTGAAAATGTTGAATAATTTGTAAACGTTGAATATTGTTACTACTATATATTAAGATAAAGTAGATATTCAGTGTGTTTTTGCTATAATTTGAAAGAAAATAAAAAAAAATCAAAACAAAACATCAGTAGATCATTTAATTATCTAATAATAATTTATCTATTAAAAATATTGAGATTATCGGTCTAAGAAAAATTAATATTATATTCATAGTTTGTTTGTCAAAAATTTTTATGGTGAATTAGAAAAATTGTCAACAATTACACCAATGAACACAATGCTAATACACGAAGGTAAATATTTTAAATTTTTTAATAAAATTATAATACACAAATGAACTCAATGCTAAAAGTTTTAAATAATATACCATTTAGAAATTCTCAAAATTCAAAATTACACGAATGTATAAAATCTAACACGAGTAACTATGTTATTTGAGTTTAGGAAAAATAATTTTTTCAAATAAAAATCTTCTTTTGTAGGATAATAATACCTCATAGCCATTCCACCGAGGTTTGTGTTTATCATCCATATTCACAATACTGTTACACGTTATGGTGTTGGTAACCTTTGTGTGATACTTTCATTTTCAGATTTTGGTCCACATCTAGGTTCACAAGTCAAGCCATCTGTGACACTCTAGTAAACAACATGAGTGAAGCCTTCAACAGTGTCATAATTGATGCAAGGACTAAACCAATTGTATCAATACTAGAGGACATCAGAATTTATTTAATGAAGAGGTGGGTCAAAAACCGGAAGAAGGTGAAAGCTTTTAAAGGTTCAATCTGCCCAAGGATTACAACTAGGCTGCGAGAAGAATCAGCCTTAACAAAGAACTGGATTCCAAGGTATTTAAATAAGCATTTTGACACAATTAATATTTATCATTTATTCAATTTGCTAACCTGTTATGCTTTGATAGTTGGTCAGGAGAAAAG
>Ga0214544_1004094_pt1 | contig 29484 bp, 15 predicted proteins | sample CNSS3metaG_FD_160074 | JGI IMG/M metagenome (GOLD analysis project Ga0214544, IMG submission 160074) | Root nodule microbial communities from cowpea collected in UCLA plant growth center, Los Angeles, California, USA - CNSS3 | ecosystem: Host-associated > Plants > Roots > Nodule | place: USA...
AGCTCTCACGACCACGAACCACACAAACCACAATGAAACTGAGCAAAAATTTTAATGAAAGCTGGATGATGGAGAAGAAACGGAGTAGAAGAATACTAAATAGTAACGTATAATAACGTTTTGGGGGGTGCAGGGACGTTGACGCAGTAAATGAAATTTACTGCGTCCGTAGCCACTTTCACCCATTCTCACAATATATTAAATAAGGGCATAAACGTAAATTTTGGGGGTACAGGAGATTTCTTGGAGGTGCAGGGAGAAGGCGCCTTCCCACTTTTCCATTCTGACGTTTTACTATTTCCACTCTTCCAATTTTGTTATTCTTTCTCTCTTTATATTATTTTATCCTAATAATAATCTAATTTTACCTAATAGTTAAAAATATATTTATAGTACAAAACAAAATCAATGAATCATATGCGGAGACCTAAAGCAAATTTAATAAATGAGATTTTTTATTTAAAATTTATTTTTTGTTTTTTTTTTAGCATAAAAAATTAGGCCTTTGAATATAATTTGGTGAAGAAAAAGTGTCTAGAACGTACATTTTTTTACAAATAAGTTTCTCAAATTTGTATCGATATTCTTCCATTAACTTGAATTATATATATTCTTGCCAAAAGTAAAATCACCATCTAATCTCTTAATCTCCTTCCTCCTCGTTATCATGGCTTTGAAAATCAGAATTATCCTTATCACTCACTACTTTTCTTTCTCTATTTCTCTATTGTTGGTTTCACCTATTTCTATATTTTTATTATCTTCCATTCAAAGAGAACTTACATGTATTTTTTAATTTATTTTTCTTGTTTATTTTTATAAATTTATTCATAACTCCTTTTTGTCAAGCAATTAAAGTCTCAGTTCTTCTCTTCTTCTGGATTTTGAAATAGCCTGATTCAAATTTTCTAGTTGAAATATCTATATATTTTTATATAAAATAAAAAATTATAATATATAAAACACTGCTAAAGATAAGTATATGAAACGAGTAAGTTAAAACAATAAAACCTAATTTAGGTTGTCAACAAAGTAAACTCGAAAGTAAACTTGTAGTGTCTTGAACTCTCAAGTCTCTTCCTTATTCTCAAGTCTCAACTTTTTCACAAACCGCATATGTTATTTTAAGATTAATCATTATTAAAAAAAAAAATATTGTTCTTCTTAACTCGATAGTAAATCTTTTTTTTCTTAAACTTAAATTATCTTTTCTACAAAAAAACTTATATATGAATTATGCTTCGATTAATCTATTATCACCGAAAAAAGACTAAACCTCAATCTAATTATGTTGTAGAAAATTTTCAGTCCCTAGTCAAGGTAAGGACAAAAAAACTTTCAAGAACACATATAAATCTAAAAGTACTGAAAAGTAAAATTGAGTAAAAAAATGTATTTCTAATTCTAATACAAATTCAACAAACAGAATAAAAACAACAATAATACAAACATGAGATTCAAAATTCAAAAATATAATATGTCAAAACCCTAACTCTAAGACTTTAGAATACAAGAAAGCAATGAGAGACAAAGGTCAAAGATGGAGAAAAGAAAAAAATAGAATTAAGATTAATTATAAGAAAATAAAGATAATTAATCATTGTCCTTTTTTCATAAACAAAAACATAATTTACTAAAAAAAAGTGAACTCATTAAATATCATTTTTAATTCCAATAAAAAATAATAGACACTAATAATAATTTAATTAAATTATATTATTACATACAAACTTGTAATTAATTTAACTTTAACAGATATATATTAGTGATAAAATATTATTTTTGAGACTTTTTTTTCTTAAACAAAATTTTATAATTAACTTAATAGAGGTATATTAGTAACAAAAAAATTGTTGAGGCCTTTTTTCTTAAATATAATATTATAATTAATTTAATAAAATAATATTGATAGTAAAATTTATTTTAGGCTTTCTTTTCTTAAAGACCTAAAGCAAGTGCTCCACTTGCTTTATCCTTGAGTCGGGCCTGTTAAAATAATATTTTTTTACAATGCTAACAAAAATTATCAATACTTACTACACTAAACTAATTATACATTTAAACATTAATTTATCAAAAAATTTAAATCTATATAATGTAAATCAAATTTGATAATGAAGACATAAACATGTTTTAAACATATAAACAAGTACTTGGAAAAAAATATGCTAATATAATTAAAGTAATTAAAAGGTAAAAAGTTTATGTATATGATTATAAAAGTTAACTTACTTAGTAATACAACAAAATACATAGTCCACCTACTATTTTCTCTAATTTAATCATATGTGTAAGGTGGTTTTAGTCTCCTCCAAAGACTCTATTAAAACCCAAATTTTTATTGTTTGTCCTATTCCTTTTACATGTGGGGCACCTTTTGTCATATGTTTGTTTGAGGTAGTTATGCCTTTTGTTGTTTTGCTTCATACATAATTTAGATTATGTCCAAAGGTAGTTCCATTTAAGAGTTGGTAGCACATGCAACAAAAGCACTAAAATCCATATCCTAACACTTCCATGTTATGAAAGATGTCATGGCTGCCGTTGTAGGAATTAATGAACCTGTGAGGAACCATTAGAAAGATTGTATTTCCCATTTTTCTGTTTTAGCACAAAACAACCATACTAGTAACGACCTCCTAGATTAATCTATGGTAGTTCTAAGATTAACAATAAGTGCACCATAACTCAACATTGGAAGAACTTATCCAACTTTATTGTACTATAACCAACAAAAAATTAAGAAGGTCAAACCAACAAATTAAACTCTTAACACCATGTCTCAATTGCTGCAAAGACCTCATATCTCTCTCCTACTAGGTACTTCACATAGTTTTTAAACACTCAAAAGGACACCAATACCAATCAGAGTAAGAGAATCTAACAGTAGATATTTTGTTTTTCACCCATAAGCAAGCATTTAATTGTGCCACACTGAAAATTTCCACTACATCTACCTTCTTTTGCTTAAAAATAATGTTATTTATATGAATCTGAATTGCCCGAACTATTGCTACCCAGACAACCTTCCAAACCTTGTTTTGTTTTTCATTCAAGTTCGAAAGATGGAAGTGTTTGAAGTTTGTCATAATTTGTGCTAGATTGTCCTTAGTTGGTACCTTATTCAACAAAACTCGTCGTGCAAAATGTTTTGCAGTTGGAAGTACTTTCAAACTCCAAAAGACATTAAATAGATATGTGTTTTCCTCATTTAAAGTATCTTGCAATGTATTATATACACATCTCGCACCGAATACTCTTTGCTCCTCTTCTTTCCAAAGCCAAGTATCTTCACTATCTCTTTCAAAATTTTGGTTTGCCATAATTTGGTTGAATTCCTATTCTAAGACTGTTATCGTATAAATTTGTACAAAATTATTATTTACACATGTTAGAATTACAACTTGTAATCAAAGATAGAATAGGTTTTACCTTTTGCAAATATCTTAAATACTTACATATTTTTTAATAGATATTGCACTGAAAATGAGAGATATAAGACTTATTTAAGTTTTCTTTTATATGAATATACTTATAAAAAATAAAAATATAAAGAAATAGCAAAATTACATAGTTGATGACAAAATCAAATGACAAATACTAATTAATAAATTATAATTTTTTTGAGTATTTAATAAAATGACTTTTTATTAGAGACTTATATGAAAACATTCAAATTTACGATAGGTTTAAAATTTAAGTTTCTCAAAATTAAAAGTAGAATATTTTAAATTGTAAAAATATTTTATGAAAGATCTCTAAATTAAAAAAACAAAAATCTTAATTAAACTTTTTTAAAAATTGACATTATACTCTTTTGTATAGTCTTTTATTTAATAAAATTGAAAGAAATTTAGGAAAATAATAATTAAGACTTGGATAATTTAGTATATTTTTAAAAATAATTGATTTAGTTAGAAAAATATATTATTAATTTCCTTTTTAATTATTAATGTGAAGTTTACAAATATTGTTTGTGAAATGGTTATGTTTAGTGTGAGGGGGGAGGAACAGCAGCCTGTGCCTGCCTCACCTACCTACCTCGCTCGACCCATGTCCCATGTGGTTGGCGAGTATATTATTTTTTATAATTAAGGTTTTCCTTTCGTTTATGTTTTTTAGTTAACACTTTAAAAAAACATTTGTAAGGGTATTTAAAAATATTATTTCATTAGATTCTAAAATTATACAAACAAATCTCATTTGGACAATTAAATTTTTAAAAAAATTGAAGAATATAATACTGGAATTTTACGTAAATATTTCATCTTTATCAGTATCATTTTCTAGTTTGAGAATTTTTCTTATTTTAAATTATTTTATAATATTCCAATAAAATCGAGTTTGAATAATAAATAAAAAAAAGTGTAACGATAAATAAATAATTATATTATATAGAAAAGAAAAAGCGAAAGGAGGAAGGGCAAGAGAAAAAGGGTGTGGGTTGTTTGGTTTGGTTCATACTTGTTTGTGTGGGTATCATCAGGCTACTGGGGATCGGATCCAGCTACAGTTACAGGTGCGGCTTCTTCTTCCTCTGCATCCTCTTCCAGATCTTTCTTTGAATCCTCGCACGCGCCTCTTACTTAGTCCTAGGGTGTTTGTTTCCACCGTAGATGTTGTTTGTTCATATCTGCTTCTCGCTTTTGTTGTTGATTACTTTTTTTAGTTTTTGATATAAAAAAATGAAATTCGTTGAGGGATTACGACTTTGGTGACTTTCTTGTTTTTGTTTGCTTGATTGAAGATCAAAGAAGAAAGATGTGGGGTGTAATAAAGCACAAGGTACGACTTTTGTCTGTTTGCAATTGCATTTCACTCTGCTTCATACGATGAACACAACAGAACGCACACTCTTTTTTGCAGACTCAGAGCATTCGCCCTGCCTTCTCCGCTATCAGGCATTTTTCTTCTGCCGCCAAAGAGGTTCGTATTATTGATCTCATCTAATCTCTTATCAGATATCAACCAAACTCGCCGTTTCTCTGATTCACGTCTTTCGCTGCAGATCACTGTTCGAGAGGCTCTCAACACCGCACTCGATGAGGAAATGTCAGCTGATCCTAAAGTCTTCTTGATGGGTGAAGAGGTCATCCATTTGCATTCTATTATATTGTCTCTTTCCTTTTACATTCTTTTTAATTATTTTCGCCCTTGCCCTCTTCTCTTATGTTTGTTCTTTCATTTTCCTTTTGTTTAAGTGCAGGTTGGGGAATATCAGGGTGCATACAAGGTTAGTTTACTTGTCTTACCAACCTCTGGATTTAAAAACTCGATACCGTTATGTATTACCTCTTAACTTTCTTTCTTCTTTCATTTTAGATATCCAAGGGGCTGCTCGAGAAGTATGGCCCTGAGAGGGTTCTCGATACCCCAATCACTGAGGTCATTTTCCTTCCCTACATTTCCTGTCTCTCTCATACTTCATACTTTTCCACCCATTTTGTTTGCAACTTATTTACATCTCCTTCCCGCCCTCCCTTTCATTCTTTACACCGCTTTATTGGATTTACTTTTAGGTAACAATTGTTGCAAATTGGTACACATTTGGTACTTCTTGAGGCTGTAACCCTCTCCCAGTTTTAGTCTATTAGATCTAGTACCATTCAAGAAAGAAAAAAAATTTGCATTGAGAAATTCTTCGGTATTCAATTTTTGGTTAAAAACCTGTATTTGATTATAAAACAAATGATGAACTCAAACTATATTTTTCCACCCATTTTATTTGCAACTTATTTACATCTCCTTCCCACCCTCCCTTTCATTCTTTACACCGCTTCACTGGGTTTACTTTTAGGTAACAATTGTTGCAAATTGGTACACATTTGGTACTTCTTGAGGCTGTAACCCTCTCCCAGTTTTAGTCTATTAGATCTAGTACCATTCAAGAAAGTAAAAAAATTGGATTGAGAAATTCATCGGTATTCAATTTTTGGTTAAAAACCTATATTTAATTATAAAACAAATGATGAACTCAAACTATACATTAAGCAGACCCTTTATTGTTATTTGTTGCTATTCTTCATTTTCTGAATTAGTTGGTATGACTAACCCAAGCACAATGTTATGAGTTAGAGTTGGCGATAAAGCACATGTGTTTCACCCTGAATCTTCTCCAAATGAAATTTGTAAGATTTTGGCATCTAACCACCTCTGAATTTCTCTCTGAACTTGCCAAGGTCCAACTTTAATATGTCCAAAGAGTCATTGATGGAATCAACCTATAAAATAAATAAATTGAAGCTTTAATAATATGATGGCTTTGGGATGCATTCCTTGGAATTAGAATGGGATGCTACTTTTGGCTTTTTTGTGTTTTTCATGTGTCCCGCTTTTCACTTTTTGCAACAAATTGCTTATTGAACATGAAAATTAATCTTTTCAGCTTCTCGCCACAATATTGTACTCTAATATCAATAATGTTTTCAATACCATGGTTGGCTCTCCATCTTAAAAATGAGATTAACAGACTGTCTTTTATGAATTGAACTTAACTGCCTATCCCTAGCCAAAAAAGAACAGGATTTATACATGGTTGCATATGTTGGATTTACATAATTTTTTGTGAAATTATAATACAGGCTGGGTTTGCTGGTATTGGAGTTGGTGCTGCTTACTATGGTCTAAGGCCTGTTGTGGAGTTTATGACTTTTAACTTCTCCATGCAGGTAGGATTATATCTTTATTGCATCATTTCTTTGTTAAATTTAGTGTGTAGTTAAGTGTTATATTATATATATATATATATATATATATATATATATATATATATATGTGAACCTGGCTGTACATGAAGATGATTATATAACATTGTAAACATTGTATGAGTTTTCTCTTTAGTGATAGGAATACCTGAGTTGAGTTTTTGAATACGTGATGATGATTCCTTAAGGAGAAATGTTGACTTCACTGTGAGGCTGTGTTAATGATCAGGATATAGGTGTGCCTACCCAACTCAAAAAATGCTTGGCACGAGAGCAAATTTAATGTATATAAGATAAATGATATAATTAATTTCTAGCAGACATATAAATGCTCAAAAAATAAAAATTACTCTGTAAAAACCGTAGTCATCATTCATAAATAGAAGTCATGATGATATTGATAATAGTCAATCTCAAACTAGAGGGGGTGGGGATGTGAAAAACAATGCATGCTAGTAAATGGCATGCTGCTAGAGGAGTCACATGACAAATCACCAATAGTTGTCAAGATATTACATGTTTTGGGCTTGTGATTGCTGCTCTAGGAGAACCTGAAGTGATTCTCTGCTCATTGCAGGGATGACATACTTAATGCTTTTGAAATTCCGTGTCTGACTAACCTGTTAAAGATATAAAGCTAAGGATTTGTTGTTGGGCCAAGCTGCCGATCTCAGTATTCAAAAGAGGGATTCAGTTTATTGTTAACAGTGTCAATCATAATTGACTTTAAAAATAAAGCAATTCTGTAGTGTTTTAAATAATTGTTTTAACATCACTTCAATGCCATACAAATCAATTTAGTTTATTAGATGGCAGGCCTTTTTGCTGCAATTTGGTTACTTGACAACGCTGCATGAAGTAGGGCCTTTTGTTTGCAATCTTAATGTTGTTGACCACTGGTAGCTTGAATATTGCTTAGTTTTTAGCTTCATTTGTCTGCTATACAGCTGTGTCATCTTTGTTTTATTAGCTTGCTGATTAATTATTTAATTTTTATCCACTCATTGAATTTTAACTATTGTTGCAGGCAATAGACCATATTATTAATTCTGCTGCAAAATCCAATTACATGTCTGCTGGGCAAATATCTGTACCTATTGTTTTTAGAGGACCCAATGGTGCTGCTGCTGGGGTTGGTGCCCAGCATTCTCAAGTATGGTTCTCAAAGATACTTTCTTTTATTTACAAACTTTATTTCACTATTTCGTTAAATTCTGCATTGAATTTACTCTGCTTTACAGCTGTGGAGAACTGATAAATGCTTTAGATTTCATCTATGTAACTGCAATTTGCTTTTATGCAGTGTTATGCATCTTGGTATGCTACATGCCCTGGGTTGAAAGTCCTAACACCGTATTCATCAGAAGATGCACGTGGTTTGCTTAAAGCTGCTATAAGGGACCCAGATCCTGTTGTTTTTCTTGAAAATGAGTTGCTGTAAGTTTTGCTGCTTGATTCTCACCCCACACAACCTCCCCACCCGTGAAATAGGTTGCCATAGTTTTAACACCAGTTGTTATTATTATTCCAAAGAATATTTAATTTGTATGTTATGTCCCCTAGGTATGGTGAGTCATTCCCTGTTTCAGCTGAAGCTCTTGATTCCAGTTTTTGCCTTCCCATAGGAAAAGCAAAGGTAGCTAATTATATGTAGTGTACGAATCCTTGTTTCTAGAGCCATATTTAGTTATTTATTACACAATAATGCTTTCTTACTGCATCTAACTAAATTCATGTTTGCTTCATGCATTTTACCACTGACAGATTGAGAGGGAAGGAAAAGATGTAACTATTACAGCTTATTCAAAAATGGTTGGCTATGCTCTCAAGGTTTGTTTACCGGAAGATCCTTTTGTGTTGTAGATATGAATATTATGTTGTTCTAAAAAGTTAAAAGTCTCTAACCCGTCCTGTACTACCAAAGTAGATAACATTCTTAAATATCTCTTCTTGGTTTTTAGGCTGCTGAGGCACTGGCTAAAGAAGGAATCAGTGCTGAGGTAAGACTTGCAAGAGTTTGTAATGAACTTTCCCCTCTTTCTGAAAAACTTCATTTGGGTTATGATAATGGTTAGTGACGTTTTTATCCACATAGGTTATTAATTTGCGTTCAATCCGACCGCTGGATCGGGCCACGATCAATACTTCTGTCAGGAAAACCAACAGGCTGGTGACAGTTGAAGAAGGGTTTCCTCAGCATGGTGTTGGGGCTGAAATCTGGTTTGTCTCTTTACATTGACTTTCTCTGTATCTTTCTGGTTAACTCTTGCCAATCATGTGAGTGTACACTTCTCTTGAGCAGCACATCTGTCATTGAGGAGAGTTTTGGTTATCTTGACGCACCGGTTGAGAGAATTGCCGGGGCTGATGTCCCTATGCCATACGCAGCTAACCTGGAGAGAATGGCTGTCCCACAGGTAATGATTGTAGAATATTAATTGTTTCTTCTGAATATGTCAACTTGTTTTGGAAGATCCGTTTTCTTTATTTTGATCCGGAAATCTATTTCTATTTTGAATGGGTGTAATGATAGCCTGGACATAATGGTTTTGTGTGACACGAGTTTTGATGCTACTTTGTTTAAGGTTTTGGTACATGTGTATAGAGAATTTAAATCTGATTGCTTTCTGGTATATGTGGATGGACAGATTGAAGATATTGTTCGAGCTGCGAAGAGAGCATGCCACAGATCGGTGCCTTTGGCTGCAGCTGCTTGAAAGTTCTGAAAAAATTTCACGTCCTGATTAGTTCTTTGGTAATCCTTGATGTACCAAAAACAATTTTTCCCCAAATTTCCACCATAAAACAGCAGGAAGAAATTACAACCAAAGAATGCTGGTTTTAACTCGTGGGTTATGCTAGGCTTTGGTTCAAAAATTCTGTTGTATATTCCTAATTTTCAGGACTCACAGATGCCATACATTTTTTCCCCATTCTCAGCCAGCATATATATATATGGGAGGAAGTTAAGTTTAATAACTTGGAAAACAATAACACAGGGCGGGAAGTCTTCTGTGTTTTGGTTTCTGATTGGCAATAACTAAGTAGTCAATTTTTTGAATACATTGTCGAGTTTCTTTCCAGTGGACCAGTTCTATGCAAGATCTAGCTTACTTTTTTTATTCAATTCTCTTTACTGTTTTAGTTACTTGGCAGGCCAGAGATATTTAATTTGATATGATGTCCGTATCCTTGGGGAGAGCAAGGCTGTGGGTACCTGGTGTTGTGGATGGTGCTTGGTCTAAGTCACCGTGAACCCCCAAAGCTTGTCGTTTTTCTCTGCCGTTCTTTCGGTTCACCAATAGCCACGAAATCATATTGGCTGCTGTTAATGTCAATCGAAGAAATTTCTTCATTTGCCATTTCCTCCTACTTTCTTTGCGAATTTTACCTTTTCCAGTTATCTTACCCTTTGCGTAAACGAACTTAACTTTTATCTGTGAACCTTTTCACCGTGAATCATGAGAAATCAGTTGGAGGTTGCTTTTAGATATAGTTGTTGTAGTCAACTTCATTTAGTATCATGTCAATGTATTAACCAGGGAAGATAATTTAGCAAATTTATGTCGTAGACCTAATTATATGCCATAAAATGTCACTGGCAATAGTAAATCATATTTGTTGTTGGAGTATATTTGAGAGGGAAGGTTTTGAAGGACAAAGATGGTGCTAATTTTTTAAGTCTTTTTTGGATAAATATTTAAAATGAAAGGAAAATATATTAATACTTTGTCAATGTATTATTTTCAACCATAACTTCTCGGTTTTATTTTATTTGACGTTTTGACATGATGAAATGTTCTATTTTTTCTTTTTCTAGAATATTAACGTTGTATGTGGGGATGAAAACAATATTTTGAACACAAATTCTCGTTCCCTAAGATTTCATCCAGGGTTTGTTTTATTAATACTTAATAATCTCGATTTGATAATTTAAATACATTTTTCCTTTCATCCTTTCGACCACTTTTAAAAATAAAACTGTAGAACTTTAAAGCAAAAAAAAAACCTCACGTACAAATACTGATTATAATGCGTGTATAAACCTTAAACAAAAACTTAAGTGATGATATTTTCATAAAAAATCTTTCATAAATTCCAAAATATGTTTTCTTAGTTCTTTTTGAATGTTATTTGTATCCAAGACTTTTTTAGAACAAAATCTCACTTTCGCAAAGCAAGTTATGATATCAAATTCGATTACATTATTCTTGGAGCGGAGTCAAAATGTGATAAATAGTTGAGTTTTGCAGACAAATGGAATTTAGAAGCTTCAGTGTCACTTTCCATAAACGAAGTATTTTTAATTTGAAAAACGTGTCTTTGTTTTAGTTAGGGAACATAATTTTGAAAAATAGTTTGGCAGTCATTTTAAAAGTCAAAGTTGAAAAGCTTACATTTTGGAGAAGAACATTTTGTATTGATTCTTGTTTGGAGAAAAAAAAAATATAGAAAAAGTTGTATGCATGGAAGGTGCGGCCTTGACTTTTGACAAGTGAACGAAAGTATTTTGAGTGAGTAGTTTTATAATATAATTCAATGATTAGAAGGGTGGAGTAACGAGAAGCAGAGAATTGAGAGAGGGAGGAAGAAGGGAAGACAGAAGAAGGTCAGGGAAAATTGTTCTGTAGAATAATATAATAGTAATGGTAAATAGAAATACAATATTATTAAAAATAAATAAATAATAATAATAATAATAATAATAATAATAATAATAGAAATAATGGAAGGTTGGGGGTGGTGGAATTTGCGTGGGAGGAGTTGGTGGCGTAAGCAGAGGAAGCGGTTGAAGAAAGAAATGGTCTGATTGGGATGGGGAAGGGGATTTGACCACCTCCTGGTTGTCGTTGTTGGCGGCGATTTCCTTTTGCTATTCTACACTCTAATCTCTCATTCGTTACGAACAAACAAAGCAAAAGTTAATGGCAGAGAGGAGGAGAAACGATTGCAAGGCATCGATGAAGAACTCTCTGAGGAAATTGCGAGGTCTGGCGCTTCACAATCGCACTCGCAAGCATGACTCCTCCAACTCCATCCAGCCCCTGGGCCAGCTTGACGAGCTCGCTCGGGCCACCCAGGCACGCACGCCTCCACATTCGCATTTCTCTTTCCATCTCTGTTTCTTCAACATATCCTACCCTATCATACAATACATCTCTACTTTTAGGGTTTGACGGATGGAATTGATTTGGAATTGGTCTTCAGGATATGCAAGACATGAGGGACTGCTATGACACCTTGCTTTCCGCCGCGGCCGCAACCGCCAGCAGTGCCTATGGTAGGGTTGGGACGTTGGAATATCGTTCATTCATTCATTCATTATTTTCTTCATCATTTCAGGCTTTGAATATGATCTATTATTCTCTTCTTACAGAATTCTCTGAGTCCTTGCGGGACATGGGTTCTTGTCTTCTCGAGAAGACCGCTTTAAATGACCACGGAGAAGAAACTGGCACTCTACTCTTCTTTTACTTCTTCTTCCACTTCCGCACACACCTCATCACCCTTCTCATTTTTCTCTCTTCACTAACCCCTTGCCCTGTTCTTTTCCATTATATTATTGCAGGAAAACTTCTCCTCATGCTCGGCAAAATCCAGTTCAAACTCCACAAACTCATTGATGACTACGTCTCTTCCTAATCTTCTCTCTATTTCCATTTTATCTTTACTTCTTATTATCTCTGCTTTTCATCACTCTTTTCTTTCCCATTCCAGCGTTCTCATATTATTCAGACAATTACCATTCCCTCAGAGTCTCTATTGAATGAACTTCGAATTGTTGAGGTTTCTAATTCTAATCTTTTTTATATCTCTATCTGTTGCACTTACACAAACCTACTTATGCATCACTCTCCTTCAACTTTCAGATTCAGCTTTTTCTTATTGCAGTAACCTAAAAATATCTTTATTTTTATATTCTGCATGGATGACTTTTTGTAATTTTTATCTTTTTTTTTTTTAACACTCGACCAGGAGATGAAGCGGCAGTGTGATGAGAAAAGGTTTGAAATGTTTTTTATTTTTGGATCTGGTCTTGTCTTTGACTGTCACACTGATATACTTGTCATTGTGTCATATGATATGCAGAGACTTATATGACTATATGGTAGCAAGATACAGAGAAGGAGGCAGGTCTAAAGGCGGGAAAGGGGAAACTTTTTCTTTGCAGCAGTTGCAAACTGCTCATGATGAATATGATGAGGAGGCTACTTTGTTTGTTTTCCGATTGAAATCTCTGAAGCAAGGACAATCGCGTAGTCTTCTAACACAGGCAACGCGTCACCATGCTTCTCAGGTTCTTCACATGCCCTTGTTTCCTTGCAAAAATTGGAGTTTCCTTTTTTTTTTTAATGTTATTACCATTGCTTTCTTTTGTGCCCAAAACAGTTGTGTTTTTTCAAGAAAGCAGTCAAGTCCCTTGAGACAGTAGAACCACATGTAAAATCTGTAACTGAACAGCAGCACATTGATTACCAGTTCAGTGGTCTTGAAGAGGAGGATGGGTATGAAGGTGACGATGGAGATGATGATGGTGGTGGTTATGATGATAATGATGATGGTGAGCTGAGTTTTGATTATGGACAAACTGAACAAGACCGAGATGTTTCTACGTCACGAAACTCCATGGAGGTGACTACCTTAAGTAACTATGATCTTCAATTTTTTTCTTCCCCTTTGATGATTTTGAATTTATTTAGAAATGGTTGTCTAATGAAGGCTGGGAAATTACATCTACTGACACGCAAAAGGGAACAGGTGAATGATTGTGCACTCATGTGGTGGTCGTTGAAGGGTTTGAATCCTACTGCATGCTATGGTGTATATGTGTGAAAGCAAAATTAATGAGTGAATGACTAAATTCCTGGAGAGAGATTATGTTGTGGGCAAAGTTGTTTTTACAGTCTTAAGCTCAAAAGTTTTGCATATTTGTTTGTTTAATTGTGACTAACTGCTCTATGCACACGAGTAATACAGTTTAATTAGAATGCCACTAGATGGATGGGTTGAGCAAGAACCTCTTCAAGTAAACTTCGGGGTTTTAACTTCTTTGGTCAATGCATGAAAATGCTATGGAAGTTTTCAGTAATGAACTTCTGATTTTGAAGATTTTGGTTCTGAACAATATATATATAGTTTTAATTTTCAAAGTTTATAAAAGACTTCAATTGGCTTATATTACTCATCTTGATGACATGGTGCTTATCCGTGTTCACCTCTTTACAGCTGGATCAAGTGGAAGTTACACCTCCTGGAGGTCTTACATCTGAAGCTGCCAAGGTAAAAAATACATCTATTATCTTCAGTTTTTTTTGGAGCCTATAAAACTTAAAGTACGCAAGGGCATGCACAATGAATCTTTTGCTCTGTTTGCAGGAAAACTTAGACAAACTTCAAAGGAATTTATTTTCCTTTAGGGTTAGGACAGGGAGCCAATCTGCCCCGCTTTTTGCTGATAGTAAACCTGATGCAATTGAAAAAATGAGACAGATGCGCCCATCTTTATCTCGGAAGTTTAGTTCATATGTGCTACCCACACCCGTTGATGCCAAGAGTTCAATCTCTTCAAGTTCAAATAATCCAAAACCTTCCAAAGTGCAGGCAAATTTAAGTGAACCTACAAAGAACTTGTGGCATTCATCCCCATTGGATCAAAAGAAACATGAAAAAGATAGTGGTGATGAATTTTCTGGTTCTATTGTCAGAAGTGCTCAGTCAGTACACAAGGAAAGTAACAGTAATACTGCATCCACGAGATTGCCTCGTCCTCTGGCAGATAATTTTTTATCCTCGAACCGTGATTACATTTCTGCTCACTCTAAAAAGATTAAAAGATATGCCTTTTCTGGCCCATTGACAAGTGATCCCGGGCCTACCAGGCCGGTTTTGGTAGAAAGTGTTCAACTATTCTCTGGACCTCTTTTGCCAAGTCCAATCCCTCAGCCTCGGTCATCATCTCCAAAACTATCTCCCACTGCTTCTCCCACTCTCGTGTCTTCACCCAAAATAAGTGAGCTTCATGAACTTCCTAGGCCTCCAACCAGTTTCCCATCGAATTCAAGGTTTTTAGGTTTGGTGGGTCATTCTGGTCCCTTGTTGTCTAGAGGTCAAAAGGTTTCCTCTGCAAATAATTTGGCCGCATCAAGTGCTGCATCTCCATTGCCAATGCCACCTCCGGCCATGACTCGTAGTTTCTCCATACCTTCTAGTGGCGCTAGAGTTGCAGCATTACATGTTCCTAGAACACTAGATTCTTCTCATGGATCATCTATATCCGAGACTATTGCTTCTCCTCTGATACCACTAGCGTTATCTAGTAGTCAGCCATCATCAGATTGCTGAGGTTGCTGTGGATATTTAGACCAGAGGTATTTTTTTAAACCAGGGCTTTTTGTTTACCTTTTTTCTTATTTTCTATTATTTTTGTTTTCCTTGATTTATTTGAACTTTTTTTTAATTGTGAAATTTAGACAATGTAGAAAGTGTTGAAGTTTCATTTATAGATGGCAAAACCTTTGTCTCCATTTGCCTGGTTTGGAATGGTATAAAATGGAGATAAAGATCCGTACCCACGTCTATAACATCAAGAACCTGTAAAAGCCTTTGGTATAGGACACCTATTTCTATCTTCAAAGTTCTTGCAATATATAAATGATTTCCAATTCCCCCTTGTGGAATAAAATTGTTAAATGAAAAATATCCAATACTTTTTATTGTATCTTTAGTGTAATTTGGAGTATGTGAGTTTATCTCTTTGGACTTTATTAATTAGGATTATAATAAAAAATTAGGATAAATAAGGGTTAGTGCTTTATGTATTGCAATTGCAACATTATTTCATATCATATGAAGTCAATTCTAATGTCATAATATTCAGTTTTTATTCTGTCCTTTTCCTCCGGAAATACCTTAATCTCTCTTAGTCACTTCCATTCTTCTAATAAAGTGTTGAATTTAATCACAAGGCATTTGGATGAAGGGATGTGTTCTAAATTTTGTCTTTATCTAACCGTTTAAACTTTTGGAATAGTTTGCCATATGACAAAATAGACTATGTAATCTATATGCAAAATACTCTCTACTGGAAATGCACATTGGGATTGAGAATATTTTTGGTGCAAGCATCATCTATTTTAAATGGACTTGACATTTTATTATGCACAAGTACTTTACAATATGAGGTCATACATGCAGAAGCTCACTTGCTTGCTATTTTTTTCATCTTGTCCTTAAAATAACATGTGCAATAGGTGGAAGTGTTTATAATGATGGGATGCATAATTTAGGACATGATGGGGTAGTTTTTATAATGCATTGGAGAATTTTCAATTCTAAACTAATTGGTATTACCATTGTAAGATTTAGCAATTGCTTTATTATTGTTCCTGTTCCTGCTACCAATACTGTGAGAAATTTTAGTTTAACTTACGTATGATTTAATGTTCCCTTTCTGTTTTTCAGGGATGTAGGGATGTGCATGTTTTGACTAATGTTATGCGATGAACCCAGGTATAGTCAATGGATACTTGTGCAGACTAATTCTACTTACGTCTGAAGTTAGCCTTTACGGCCTGGCAAATTAAGCTTGGGGCCAAGAAAACTTAGGTTAAGTTTTGCTTAGTTGCAAAGATGTATATATTCGTTTTTACCTAGTATTCGTGTGTCTGTCATAATCATTGTTAATTCAACTTTATGGGCTTTTTGTTTTCTTATTTCGAAATAAATGCCCATCGGCTTTATTGTTGAGATATGCATTTAAGCAATGACGGTAACCAATCAATCACGCCTCCTCTTTACGAGCAATCCAATTGTCTAAATTAAGTTGTGTACCTTTCAATAAGTGCAGTTTGCTTTCATATGTTTTCTTAAGTAAACATTTCCACGAACACATGAAATCAATTCTCGGAGAATTCGATTTATTTCTGGATTTGCATGCATAAATCATGCTTTTGATTTGTCTGCAATCTGATGGAGCTGGACACGAAGAGAGAGAATAGAATTTCATGTAGTGTAACAATGTCGCTTTTGTTGTTGAATCGCTATTTGGTTAATAAAACACGTTGCAATAATAAAAAAAGAAGAGAAGTGGACCTTCTTGCAATTATGCTCTAGCAGGTGCTGATCACTACCTAGGTACCGTGGCATTTTCTATGATCTGGTAGAATTAGTTTAAGTCAGACAAATGGGTACTCTTGTGGACTTATTGGGGCAATTTTGTTTCGAACATGTATGTAAATTCCAAATACCCAAATTTAAGTGGCTTTTGTCATTATCATTATAATTAATCTATATCTATCTATATATTACAAATGGACATCACAAACCATCCGTACTAGCTGTACAGATTTGGAAACCAAGAAAAGAATTGCCGATGTCCTAATTAGAATGCAATGCATAATATTGGTAATTTGGAACGGATGCAAGGAAAATAGACATTTCCTATATGATACGTTGTTTGGACGATAGAGATTGACTTCCTCCTGGTTATTTGGTAGATATAATCCTTCATTTGCAGCTTTCTCCAGTATCATATCTGACGAATCCCATTAATTCCGGTCCTTTCAGTCTTGTGTTATTCTTGAAACTGCAGGAATATAAACTATTATCCAATTCTCTCACACACATAGATCAACTTGGGCATGGATCTAGAGGTAAGAGAAGCATGAAATCATAACAGGGGAATGCCATTATCAATGTTATATAGAAGCATGAAAGTAATTGCTAAATTCTACAAATGATCAGCATTGAAAAGTCAAAAGTAAATTATAATCGCCATTTTCCTATTTTGATGGTATTTATATATTTTCTTGTCACCAATGAGTTGAGTTCAAGTCATCTGTTATTACTACTGTCTGTTATCACCCTGCAGAAATAGCGGCTTAAACTTATTTACAGAATCTGTGACAAAATTTGTGCGAGTAATAATATCAATTTTGCAAGTAGTAACGAAGTGGACCTTGTGAAGTACTCGGATTATTAAGTTTTAGATTGACTCACCTTTGTTCAGAGAACTTGGAAAAAGAGCCGGATGTCGGGAAAGTACCACACAGATCGTTGTTTGATAGGTCTCTGCATAACATAAGAAAAACGAATTTAAAACGTGAGAAATTAGAATTTACGGAGAAGAATGAAGAGATGTGTGATATTGAAAAGGTAGGACAGAGAGACTCACAAGATCTTGAGGTTTCCCAACTTAGTGAGTTCCCTCGGTATTCTTCCAGTGAGCATGTTGCTGTTGAGCCGCCTGTAATATTGTATCATAAAAGGCTTAGGCTTAGGCTTAAACTTAGGCTTGGTGAACGGTCCACTTACTATTTATTTTAATTAACTTACAAGAATTTGATGTTGGAGAGGTTGGACAGGGTGGCGGGAATGGAGCCAGTGAGGTTATTCTGGTAGAGACCCAAGCTAACCAGGTTCTTGAGGTCTCCAAGTTCCTTTGGTATTGGACCCTTCAAATCATTCTTGTACAGTTCTCTGCACATACATTGCCAAACCAAATCTTAGGTTCTATCTTTGCATAACATATTTGATCTTTAGTGATGTCTGTCAGACATTTTCAGAAAATAGATAAATACAAACTTCGCTACGGCGCTTACAGAAATTGAAGGCGCTGGAGCTTCCCTAGCTCTGGAACCAAATGACCAGACAATTTTGCATGTCCGAGGTCCCTGCATGAGTACGCACGCAATTATCAGACTTAACCCATATCAAACAAACATGTTACAGGTCCTTCTCCTGATAACTTATCGTGATTATGGTGGTCGGACGAACCTTCCTGACTTATTCTACACCCACACACACATAATAAAATAAAAAATACAAAGAATACATTCCAAATAAAAACGTGAGAAACTGAAAGGACAAGATGGAGTTAATTACAGTCGGGTCACTCTCTTATCATCATCACAGGTAACATGGAACCATGTACAAGGATCCACCAAAGTTGGATCCCAGCTCTGTAGAACGTTATTTGGGTCTTTCACAGCTCTTCTGAACGCGAACAGAGCATCACCTGTTCGTTTTCAAGTTCAAAAAAAAAGAAGAAAATACTATTGTGACAAGATTCTTCGGCTGGATACATATGGAACGCATATATACAAAGGGGTGGGTTTACCTTCAGAGTTTGCATTTATAACAGCGAAAGGGTCTGATAGGAGAAGAAAAATGGCAAGAACGTAAAAAGGTACCCTCATGCTCCTCTCCATGAAGTAGCAACCCTGAAAGTTGGTAGAGAGAGACTTGACTGGAGTAGAGATTTTAGACCCTCACCCCTCACACCATCTGACACCAGTAGATGGTTCTATTTGTAGTCGAAGTGCGCCTAATAGTAATAATACTAATAACAAAAACATGTATTAGAGACCAAATCTTCCTCTTTCTTTAATGCAATTATGCTTTTGGAATGGAATCACAAATATATGGAGAATTTTTATAGTGCCCGTGAATGGATATGAGATGCTACCTCTTTAGTTTGTCTATTCACACTCAACTACCAATGTAGTCTTGCGTTAAATATCCTTACTCTTTTTCAAAACATAATTTTAAACGAACAAATTAGTCATTCCCTATAGGCCTCTATAAATAACTATTATATAATTGTTATTCTTGATATATTTAGTTAGGTCAAAGAATATAAACACTATTTGAATTTTAATAAGGAAAACATTTAGGATATTGATTAATTATTCAGTATTCAAGCAATAGAGTTTAAGTCTATCGCAGTAGGTCGTTTTATGCAATTACACAGACTAATTAAACTAAGTTGTTCTTCCTCTTGTCTGCTTGTATTTGAAAAAAAAAAAATTATGTGAGATTCGGTGATGGATGGTGTGATTTCAAAGAAGGAGAATAATTGTTCATTCTGTTTTCTTTTATTAGAAAAAATTATCTCTGACACAAAGCAGCAAGGAATATTAGTAATGATATTGAAAACCGTAAGTAATAAAATGATAAAGATGATAAAGTTAAATTGGTTTTTGATTAGTCAACCATGATGTCAAATTAGTTAACTGGAAGCATGATAGTAAGATTTGTGATTCGACACGTAAAAGTAAGGCACTAGCTAGGAATGAAGAAAGTGAATAGAAAGATTATAGATGCTACTTTTGTGGTTTGGCATTGCATGTGAAACGCAGATGCAAATGAAATACTCGTCTTTTAATGCATGTTATGTTAATGGGTCCAAGTCCAACACTATAATTTTGACTTGGGAGGACTCAATGGGTTGAATTGGTTGACAGCATGAAGCATGCATGTTGATGTTGGTTTGTTCTGTTTCAAGTTACTGTACTTTGTATCTTCTTTTTTGATAGTGGGAGGGACACAAAAGCATGAAAGAGTCCCTTTGTGTGATCTTAGACAGATAATGCAATGATCTCCTCATTAAAAGAAGTGACTTGGAGATTTCAGACTTAGACCACATCACTGTCTCTTTTTATCTGTCTCTCATTACCCACGTTAACTCCTTTTCATTCTCACACACTCTCCAACCATAAGCTTCGGAAAAAGTTATGATATTATTACTGTACAAAACAAAAAGCCGTTTCTACTTAACTCTTTCTCTTCTTCACCAAAGCGATAAAAGCTTTCCATACGCATAATTATTGTTGAGTGTATAATCAACACCTCACGTGTAAAAGAAATTATATTGGTTCTTTGACCATTGACCACCACATTTAGAAAGATGTAGTATTATGCCCCACCACTCCCCATCTACAGTTGTCTTTTGACGCTTAAGAAAGGGGAAAGGGAGGGAACAAAATTTTGAACTAGAAAGTAATTAAAATATTTATTCCGTTAATGTATTCTAATATTTTATAACTAATCGTTAATCTCTAATATTATTATTTATTGTGAACATTTTGGTTAGGAGTGGCAGAGGAAGAGTGTTAATTTACTTTTTTAGGATGCAAATGTATTAATGTTATTCCCGCCATTGCTCCCTTCAAATCAAATTCAATCCAACATCTTTTCGAAAGCCACTTTTTGTTCTTTATCAATGGCTATACAATTTAGGGACTTTAACATCATCGTCATGTGCTCTCATAAACATTGAATTTCAATTCATAAATTAATTTCGACGAATTTCATAAATAAATATTTATTTCCCACTTTGAGATTGATGTCTTGCGCAGGCCTTAACACAAGATTTCTGGACTTTCTACAGGTGGGCCTTTGAGCCCAAAACAATATTGGTACAAATCTTGGCGGTATGTGTTAGTAACTAAGGAACTAATTGAGACATCATAATTCCTTTATATATATATATATATATATATATATATATATATATATATATATATATATATATATATTTATTTTTTTTTTCTTGTATCATAAGTTTCACTCATTTTATTTTTAACTTTGCATTTTCTCTTCTATTCTTCATTGTTCGCGTGATTGTTATGGAAGGTTAAACCTCTAAATGAATTCAAAATTTCAACAATTTTCGTTAGAAATTGAATTTCTTTTTCATTTTCTTTTTATCAATTCTTTTTTATATTGATTAATATGATATAATCATGATTAAATAAATGATTGATCGACCCAATCAATTATTTAATTTACTTGAATTCAATATAGTTAGTGATTACAATTGTGATATTGGTTTTTGTGATTGAATTTTCGAAGGATTTCTAATTATAATTGGGTTTATATCGATTTATACCCCAAATAATTTCACTACATGTGTTTAAATTTTTGGGTTAAAGTTATTCATTTTTTATTTTTCAATTTTATTTTCTAATTCATTAAATTTTTGGCATTATATTATTATGTACACAAATATACCCATTTCAAATTAGTTGGTTGTGCATAATATGTTAAAATGAGTCAAATTGGAATTAGAGAATTAGTGAAACATGAGTCGATAATAATACTTATGAAGAAGAACGAACAAAAACAAAATATTCAAAGCACGATATGTGAATTCATTAGTGCAAGAAAAAAATTTGGTACCAATTATTTTGGATATTGTGCTTTGGTTCAACAACAAAAACATATCCAGGCATGATAAAAAAAGTGGGTTTTGGCTTCGGTTATGAATTGAAGCCTAAACTTTCATATTAGGATTCGGTTCCATAACTGAAGCCTAATCTCCCTTTTTTTCCATTATTTTAACATGTCTCTCCCATTCACTGTTTTGTTCTTCCTCTTCTTCATCAACCTTTGTTTTCTCAATCATATTTCCACCTCCATACACACAAAAAAAAAAGCAAAGGTACGAGATCCATCATCCTCATCTTTGCATTGAGAACCTAACTCACGCCGCAAAAATCTATATTTGCAAAAATCCCAATCCAACCACAAATCCCAGTCTACAAAAGTTAGGGCAACAAAAAAATCCAATCAAGGCCCACGTGGGTCACCTTCACCATTGTGGAGTCTCATAAAAACAAAAACTCAACAAAAAACACAAGAAAACAAATTGAATGGGGAAGTAAGAAAACCCACTCACTGTTCACTCGACGTTGAGCAACGACGGTGAGTCGGGTTTGATGGTGTTGGGTGGAGATGCTCAAGAACAAAGAAGGAAGAAGGAAGGAGGGAGGACTCATGATGGAGGGAGGAAAACAACTTCTGCAAGGACGAAATGTTTGCCACAAATGTAAAATTTCAGAAAAAATAACTCTCACCCGATGTTTAGGCTTTGGTTATTCATAAAACCAAAGCCTAAACATATTTAGGCTTCAATTTTAAAAATAACTTAAGCCTAAATGTCTGCCCAAAATTTTTAAAAACAAATACTAGTGGGATTTTTAAAATTAATGAAAACTTTTAGACATCAATTCAATTCTCAGACAACTGAAGCTAAAACCTATACATGCTTCAATTTTTATTAGAGCCAAAGCCTAAATGTTCTCAATAATTTAAAAAATGTCACTGTATTTTGATAGACTTCAATTTTCTTAAAATCGAGGCATATTGGGCAAAGTTAAATGAGCTTTTTGTACTAGTAATTGGCATCTCATATTATTACTTTATATAAGGTATACATAACAAAGTGAATTTTAAATTGAAGTCAACTTTAAAAAATTAATTTATAAGAAGGGATTTGCACTTATTTATATAATGTAATTTGATTTTATCTTTACTTAACGTGAGTTTTTTCAACACACTTTCTCAAGTAATGAACTTGACATCTCACGTATGGGATTATAAGAATCCAATAAAAAGTGACATGAGATTCGACCAACTTTGTTAGGATAAACTCGTAATGACTTTGATACCATTTAAAGAAAGAAAAACATGCAAAGATTACACCAAACCCATGATAAAATTACATCACACACATTGATAAAAAATATCTATTTTGAAAAAAACAATCATGGTTTCTTTCACAAAAACTATTCTATACTATCTTATTGTTGGTTCATATTATTGTGTTCTTTAATAATTTCAAAATGTGTGTATATTGTGTCTTGATTTGCTCTTTTTATGATCCAATTAGTTGAAACTCATTATTGGATGATTATAAGATTAATCCTTCATTACTTGTTTCATCTTGATTCTTGAACTTACCTTGGAAGATCTTATTTCAAGATCCATTTTGATGAAAATTTTTCTTGGACTTAGGAATATTCTACTATAAAAATAGATTTGAATCCAACCATTTTCATATTTTTAGAAAAGAACAAACAAAATAAAAAAAGAAAAACAAAGTGGGTTAAGAAAAGAAAATTTACGGGATCTCTGGTTATGCATGATTTTACAAACCGTTTCATTTCATATCTCCAAATTATTCTAATTGACAAACGGGCTGCAATAGAAAAATTAAGCTTTCCGTAATAACAAAAGGAAATGCTAGAACTGCTCCACGAAATTAGGCATATATTTAAAACAAGTTTTGAACTTGAAGTACCTCCTATAGCAGTAGTGATTGTTGCAGTATACTAATTTCAAAACAGATGCATTTGGAACAATATTGAAAACAAAGGGATGTGAAATAAAAGTTGTCTATCATGGCCGACAAATAATCTTTCAAGAAAAAATTGATTATTATATTTCTTAATGATGATTTTGAGAAAGACAAAAAAATTAATATGATTTTTAGTTATTTTGTTGGTATATAACTCTATTAAATGAACAAACGGGATATTTTATACCGGGTATGGCAGGGTAGTAGTTGCTGCTGAGATATAAATTGCTTTGAGGTATACAAAAGAACATGAGCACTTGGATTGTTACATAACATAGCCAAACAACAGCTTTATTTTAAGCATGCGGTTGAATCTCCTCATCACCAAGCAACTCAATTCAACCATTTTCTTAAATAGGCGAAAACAAAGGATGCAGATCATGGATGCCAGCAATTCTCCTTGAAGTATAATATTAACAAAAGATGAGTTTATTATAGCTGGGTTTATTATAGCTGTGCAACAAAAGATGTACAAGTAGATAATTCTATTTTCGATGAAATTCGAGAATGGTAAATAACAAGTATTCAATTTTTGTCCAATGCTCACGTAATAGCTAATTCTTAAGATATGTCTATGAAGTTACAGGTTGCAGAAAATGCAAGCGCAAATGGCAGAAGCAGAATTATGATCCTACCCAGCCAATGCAAAGCTGTCCTGAGTCCAGTGTGGTGGATCCATGACAGCACAGGGATCTGATTTCTCAAAGTCAGCGACCTACAGATGAACATTTCAAATAAAACCATTGAGTTGCAAACGTACATTTGAAAGAATGGTATCGATTGATATTAAGGCCAGAGACAGAGAGTCCATTAGAGGTACCTTTTCTTGACATTTAGGACAGTAGTGATATTTATGCCAAAGGCAGTCCATTGAGGGGAAAAGAAAGCAAACTCCAAGCATCATGGGCATCAAGCATCCAACAAATGCAGCTAAACTGGGCTTTGATCTATTTTTTGCAGCAAAGTTTCAGAACACGTAGTGATGTATGTAAAAAATTGTCAATGTTGGGAATGAACAGAAGTAAGGCAATCGTTCTAAGATTAAACCTAAATTAACAAATCCCAAATTAAGTAATTGGTGGTGAAGTGAATGTGAAGTAAGGTTGAAACCTAAAATCTGAAAGTGAAAGCCTAAGCATAACTAACAAGATCTTAATAGAGTCGAGGCGAGGCGAGGCGAGGAAGGGGAAATTGTTTCGTGAAATTGTAATTTGATCGGATAATAGAGAACTGATTTGATTTGATCAGAAATTGAAGAGAAGAGAATAGCATACCTGACGGTAGTGAGAGCAGTAGCACCACAGTAAGGGCAGTTGAACGGAGCAGGAGTGTCCCTGTAAATTGTCTGGTGGATGGGGATGCCCTTGGGATCTCCGACCACCGCATAAGGAGGGATCATCCCCCTCTGGTATTCGTTTTCATACACCGGCACACCAACCACCACTTCCTCCTTTCTCTCCATCCTCTTCTCCTTCCTTAGCCCTAATACAATTTTTTCAACTCTTTCATTATTCATTTATAATTGTAAACACGTCGCAATTACAATTAACGTTTTTACTCACTTTATTTTATAAATTCATTCTCTAATCTTCACTTGAACTTAAAATTTCATTTTTAAACACTTACTCCTATGTATTTTTCTACAAAAATATTAATTAATATAACAATAACAATTTTTATACACTAAACAAATCTACCAAAATGTGCTAACAGTAAATATTAAACTATATGCAAATATACACTAAAATTATTATGAAATTTATATCTATATTAATAAATAAATAATAAGGCGATTATTCCAACGCGTTTTTTCTTCTTTCTAGACCAAATACCTGTCAGGCACGCCAAAAGTACAGATATTATCTTTTATATTATATATACTCAAACAATGACTATATTCAACTATTACGCAAGCGTTTTCAAGTATTTTCAGTCTTTTCTAAACTTCTTTTATCTTTAGTTTAAGTTATATTAAATATTTTCAAAATTATCAATAATTAAAATTAAGTTAATAATAATTTTTCTAATTCCTGACTTATAACTTTAATTTTCTTTCCTAGTTTAAGTTTTCACAATTTGAAAATAAGTTGTAATTTTCATCAAAATTTTACTTTTTATTTTACTTATATTTTTGTTTTATCCAATTAAATGTTACAATCAAATTATTTACTTAATTTATTATAACATCAATTTAATTAATTAAAAATCAAGACATTTTAATTTATGTAAGATTAAATTGTGAATTAAAATTACGAATTCTTAAAAACATGGAAACTAAGATTGAAAAAATAGAATAATAAAAATCACAGCTGAAAAGCTAAAACACAATTATAATACATTGTCAAAAATAACATTATGTTTTGGTATAGTTATTTATCATAGATATAAAATACAATTTTTATGTTTAAATAGTATTTACTTCAATTTTGTATATGTAAACATATATTTATATATTTAAACATATCTTTAATGTACATTTTAATTATATAAAATATACACTGGTCATTTGTATTATACTACCGTGAGTCGTACGTAGATAATTCTTCCAGTAACTTAATCCCGTCAAATGAAAATTCAGCGCACCACAAATTCTTATGCATAACATAGAAGAGGAAAATACCTGGAAATTGCTGTATTTTTTTAGATAACATTCTCCTTTTGTTAACCTGAAAGAAAATGTTTATGGTGATGAAAAACATGAAAACTTTGTTTAAGAAAAAACTTGACAGAAGCAAAATAATATATATATATATATATATATATATATATATATATATATATATATATATATAACAATAAAAATAAGGAATGATCATTTCCGAGAAATAAAAGGGTAACATATTATAATTTCACAATCTTATCTCAAAATAAATTCATGTGCTTTTTAGAATTTAAATTTTAAAAATTAAGATACTAAATTAATTAACAAATATTTAAAATACAATTATTAATAAAAACATTAATCCACGATAAAAAAAAATACTAAAAGAGCACAACTAAAAAAAATGAAAGAAAAAATTTAGATGAGTATATAGAGAGACATTTAAAAAAAAATCAAATTGGATGGACAAAAGTTTTATTTTTATTTTCCAGCTCAAATCAAATGAATTTTAAATTGATTAAATTTTTAGTTTTAATATATATATATATATATATATATATATATGATCCAAAATTCATTAATCATATATTATTATATAAAATTTTAATATTATTTTCTTTTACACTATCACTTTTTCTTATTATTTTTGAAATTTATTTTTTGAAATACAATAAATAATTTCTGAATTTTTTTTAGAAAAAACCCCTCTTTGAGGTAAAATATTTTCCAAAGTATTTAATGGATTGGGAGGTGAAATTTGATGGGGGCAGAGGAAGCTCTGTAGGTTTAATTAGGGCTGAGAAAAAAACTCTACCCGACCATAACTATGTTACTCGAATGAAAAAATAGATGTGTGGGTCGAGTTATTTGAATTCAGATTACATGGACCCAAATATTTGGATTAAAACGGGCTTAGATGATCGGGTACAGAATTTAAAATTAAAACTCGTGGATATCCAACCCGACTCGTTACACTTTGAAAACCCTAATTCTTTTTTTGATATTCAACTACTCCACCCTTTCCATCTCCAGAAAATGCTGCCACACATAACCATCACCTACTACTTGCGATCAATGAAGACACCATTGTCTTCCTCATAAGCTTCACAATCACAAATTGCCTACTCAAACCTTTCCTATTTTCTCGTCCCCTTTCACCTTCAACAACTCATTACCCCTTCGTGCAAATCTTCACTCCTCTTGTCGTCAATATGGTTCCATTGTGTCGCAATACCGCATCTGGTTTGTTTTCAATCTGGAGAAGAAGGAGATCTGGGTTTAGGTTTTTCGATCTGGAGAAGAAGGAAATCTGGGTTTGGTTTTTCGATATGTGAAAGAAGATGATTTAGAACTTTACATAAATTCGGGTAACCCATATCTAGTCATATTTAACCGTATCCACGTTTAACCGAACCCAACTAACCTGGCCTATTAAATGGTTGGATATGGATTTTAAAAAAAAGATGGTTTGTGTGGATTAAGGGTATTGGGCCCGAATTTGGTCCAACCCAACCGATGCTCAGGCCTAGGTTTAATTCCATTAAGCCAAATATACATGCTCAAAATTATGTTTGATGGACATGGACCACAATATGTTGAACCATTATATATAAATTAAATGAAAATTTAATCCAAATTAACCTAAAGTCTATCATATAAATAGATTTATCATTAATACCGTATCAGTGGGTGCAATATTTCTATGGAAACTAAGTGCAAAATCAAGACAAACCAATTTATTCACATAAAGTGAAACACAAAAGGCCTTAATGTTTAATAAAACTAAAATTTATAATGGTTGTCTATTCATCAACTTTGAATCCTCACTTAGGCCTCCACTTAACTGTCATATTTTTAAACTTTTCAAATTCATTCAAACTATGCCATGTAAACTCCGATGTCTTTTAATCATATTGTGCGTTTAGGTCAATACTTACTTTATTCAATACAAATGTTTTAGTTATATATTAGCAAGGTTTTTCATTAGTTAATGCACTAAATTATTAGAACAGGAAAACCAATTCTTTTTTATTGTTTCTTATTATACATGATCATTATTATACATGATCATTGAACTCAAGTCTAGGATGAGTATGCTTTGGAGTCTTTCAGTAATAGTTTTATTCTAAAAGGTGCATCGGAAGAAGAAAGAAATATTTAAAATACCTTAAGTTTTGACTTCTAAACTATGTGTGACTATTGGGTACAGTACTATAATACACCGATACTTCAACTTGAGTCAGTATCTGTGTCTGACGCGTATCCGTGTCCGATACTTTAGGATATTTTATTGGTACTTATCAATGAAGTATCTAATTTATAAAGTCGTAGTACGCTACAATAAAATATTTGAATAATGACAAATTTTAGTGACAAAGAATAATTAGTCACTATAGTGACCAATTTAGATACTAATTTAAAAACTAAAAATTATTGACAACTAAAATAGTTTCAAAAAATTATAATTGGTTTCGAAATTGATAATTAAAATAGTTTCTATTATGTATTGATTTCTAAATTGGTCACTAATATTAGCTACCAAGGTTTTGACTATCAAAATAATTGGTCTCTAATTAAAAAATTATTCTCTAAAATATTTTTTGTTACTAAAATTGATAATTATTTAAGAATTTTCTTCTAATGGTACTTTTATAATGACAATAATTTATATTTTGTATGTTGACAACTTTTGTACATATAATTTTAATTTGAATTCAAATAATAACAATCATATATTTATTATGTTTTTAAGAATTATTATACAATTTTTAATATTCATATATCACATATCTATCATGTATCATATCCTATTATTTTGAGAATAGACGTATTGACGTATCGGATACGTATTGTATCCAATACACTTATCATATTTCTGCATTATAGGTACAATATGAACAAAACTTTTATCAAAGCGAACAATCACCAAAAGTTTGGGTCATATATAATTAACACCATATTCTCAAAAACACCCTCAAGTATACCGATGTTATCATGGTTAGGTGTGAACATTATATAAAATAAAATGTAAAATGTGGAAACAAGATAAAATTTTACATGAGTGCACGACAAACACCAAATAATTTTATTAAATTGGACGTGTGAAACTTTGGATAGATAATAATATTTGGATGACTACGTTGGATCACATTATCTAACATCATTTATTTGACCGAACATATAATATATATATATATATATATATATATATATTTATATATATATATATATATATATATATATATATATATATATAT
>Ga0214544_1004098_pt1 | contig 29465 bp, 9 predicted proteins | sample CNSS3metaG_FD_160074 | JGI IMG/M metagenome (GOLD analysis project Ga0214544, IMG submission 160074) | Root nodule microbial communities from cowpea collected in UCLA plant growth center, Los Angeles, California, USA - CNSS3 | ecosystem: Host-associated > Plants > Roots > Nodule | place: USA...
TGCCTTGGTTCACTCTGACATTTGGGGTCCTAGCCGCGTTAAGTCTACTTTAGGTTTTCAATACTTTGTTACTTTCATTGATGATTATTCCAGATGCACTTGGTTATTTTTAATGAAACATCGTTCGAAATTATTTCATATCTTTCAATCTTTTTTTAATGAAATTAAAACTCAGTTCGGTGTTTCCATTAGAGTTTTGCGTAGTGATAATGGTCGTGAATATCTTTCTCATTCTTTCAAACAATTTATGGCTTCTCACGGCATTCTGCATCAAACTTCTTGTGCTTATACCCCTCAACAAAATGATGTAGCTGAAGGTAAAAATAGACATCTTATGGAAACCACTCGCACTCTTTTAATTCATGGCGAGGTTCCTGAACATTTCTGGGGTGATGCCATTCTTACTACCTGTTATCTCATTAATCGTATGCCTTCTTCGGTTTTAAAGAATAACATACCTCTGATAGGTTTGGAATGGTTTATAAAAGGAAGGAAAAGAGGAATAACTGACTATGACAGTTATAACCTCTGTAGAGTAATTCTGTTTTCGTTTTTTAAAACTGTCATATAACTGATTATTATAAATAATCAGAGGTTATAGGAAAAAAGTAGTTTTTTGGTTTTTCCTGAAAGGATTGGTGGGAGGGTGAGGATCTCTCAAATCTTCCTCAGTTGTAATCTTGAGTTCTGGCTTCTGCTCTTTTGGCACAAGCAGTGTTGTTCAATAAAAGTAATCAAGAATTAATCTTGATTGTTCTGTATTACTAATTGTCTCTATCAATTGGTATTCAGAGCCCCTTCTGGGTTCTGTGGGAAGGGTTCGTTAGAGCATGGTCCATACCAGAATGGAGTCATGCATGGATGGGGTTGAACGAATGGTCCAAGAAATGGTTCAAGATCGGGACAGACAGGAAAATGAGGCTCATAAACGGTTCCAACGTTTAGAAGACATGATTCGTGGTCTTACAGTGGTGGTGGAGAAAATATCGTCAACAGGAAAATCAGATAGTGATGACATTTCAGTCACAAATGGAGTACATTCTTCTTCTTCGTCCAGATGGAGAAAACTGGATATTCCAGTTTTTATAGGATAGGATGCTTATGGCTGGACCAATAGGTTGGAGCGCTATTTTCGTTTAAAAGAGGTAACAGAGGACGAAAGGATGCAGGCAGTTCTTATTGCTTTGGAAGGAAAGGCTTTGAATTGGTTCCAATGGTGGGAAACGTGTAATCCCAAGCCTACATAGATGCTTTCAAGATTGCAGTGGTGCGTAGGTTTCAACCGATCATGTTGGATAATCCGTTTGAGGTTTTGCTTGGCTTAAAACAAACAGGTTCGGTTGAAGAGTATATTGAAAATTTTGAACAATATGCCGGGTTCTTGAAAAACGTGGAGCAAGATTATTTGGTAGGCATTTTCTTGAATGGGTTAACAGAAGGTATCAAGGCAGAAGTGAAGCTACATGAACCAAAAAGTCTTGCTGAACTAATGATGAAAGCTAAAATGGTGGAGGAAAAAATTAGAGTCACATCTAAAAGCGGCCTTCCAGGGGTTAGCAGCAATATTTCAGGGGCCAAACCATATTCAGCCACCAAAACCTTTTCAAGAGAAGGTAGTCACTCGGTCGCTTCTAGTACTACCAATAAGGAAAAGGGGGAGAGCAGTGAGGTGTCTATAAGAAATTCAGGGGGGCTGCGGCAACGAGGAGCCCCTTTTCGAAAATTATCTGATGCAGAATTGCAAAACAAGATGAAAAAAGGGTTATGTTTTAGATGTGATGAGAAGTTTGGGCCTCAGCATGTCTGTAGAAACAAACAGTTGCACATGTTACTGCTGTCAGAAGACGAAATAACTGAATTGGGGGAATTCCAGCACCACACAGCGACAACAGAAGATACCTTGAAGGACACAAGACAGGTTTTACAGTTATCCTTGTGTACCATGGTTGGTCTCACTACCAAGAAGTCTTGGAAACTTTGGGGTAAAATTGGAGAGGAAACAGTGATTGTTTTGTTGGATTGTGGAGCTTCCTACAATTTTATTTCAAATAAATTGATTGGTAGATGTGGGTTGCAGACAATGGCTACTCCCTCTTATGTGGTGGAAGTTGGAGATGGTAGAAAGATTGAGTGTCAAGGAAAATGTGCAGATTTTATCTTGGAAATCCAAGGATTACAAATCCAACAAGACTTTTTCATTTTTGAGATAGGTGGAGCTGATATTGTGTTGGGCTTAGAGTGGTTGGCCAGTTTAGGGGAGGTTAAGGCAGATTTTTGCAACTTAAAACTTACCATTGGTGGAGGGGACCAGCAGCACATGGTAATGGGGGATCCTGCTTTAACACAACGAATGTAGTGCGGCTTAGTGGCACTAAGAGTTTCAAGTAGTGCTTGCAATTGTTGCTTAAACCGGGAACCTATTGAAGAAAACTTCGATTGTTTGGACGATTCCTCAGGTGAAGGGGGAAACAACCCAGACACAAAGGGGCATTTTGATGCATAAAGAAGTTCCTGGTGTTCTGCAACAACGTAATCTTTGTTCTTGTCCAGGAACAATTCAGTTTGATAAGTGACATCACCCGCATAATGGCAAATTGTGAAGTCACTACGTGACAATTTGGGCTTGCTGAACCTTTTATGGTTTTTGAATGTCTGATACAGCTTTTGGGCAAAAGTTTCATGTGTTGATCTAGGAAACATACAAGCCTCATCAAGAAGAGCAGTAATGCCTCCAGGTTTCTTTTCAATGAGATCTAGAATATCTTGATTATCAACAAACTCAATGTAACTCCAATCAATCTCCTCTTTCTTGTATTCTTCTTGCTGCATTTTGAAAACATGCTGATTAAAATGTTGCTGAAGTTTTTCATTGGTCAAATTGATGCAAAATTGCTCAAAACTGTTAGTCTTGAAACTCTAAAAACCATAAATATCCAGCACGCCAATTAAGGATGTCGAATCAGGGTCTTGTCCAATAGAATTATTAATTTTATCCACCAGCCAAGCAAACAACCTCGTGTACACAATTGCCAAAGCATCACGGCTGAGTGCAGCAGATTCTGGATCTAGCCATTTTGTTATAGTTTCATCACGAGTAACAATTGCACGCTTGCAAAGAGAATCTTCAAGTGCCTTTGCATCAAACATGAAAAGCTCAGCAGCAGTATGTAGACGGAACCAAGATTTTTCATCTTTGGGCTCACTTGAGTCCATTTCTTTCCCTTTTGCAAATTAAGTGTTGCCAAGATGCAAAATTGCAGCAACCACTCAATGTTGTGTCTTGCTCCTTAGAACTTATTCCAACAACGTTCATTGCCCTCCTCGTATCACGATATTGTTTTGACTCATCAACCCCTTCCAACTCAAAGCAATTTGTTTGATTTAGATAATGAAATCCTCTAGGATTTCCTAATTTGAACTTCTGAACATACATCTCATAATGTTTTCTTAGAACACAGGGGTTTTAGTTTTTAGCCATATTTTAATGGTCAAAGATAAAAAATGGATACACCACCTTCCTCTCGTCCAGGTAAGTGAAGTGTTGTGTGCTCTGTGGAGAGGTTGTTTTTATTAGGTAGTCTTTTCTATTACGTTATATCAGTTTTAGCATTTACATTATTTTATTATGTTATAAAATCTAGTCTTTTGTAGCTCAACTTTGTAACTAAAACCATGAAATTGAATGCAGTTGAACTATGGAGTTTCTGAGAACTCCCTTGAAATTTTAATTTGCCGAATTTTAGACTAGAATAGGTATATATGAATGGTGCACTAATGGTTACAGTGCTTTTGTGCAGTGTGTTTGCATTCCCTCTGCTAATTTATCTCTTAATTTTCTAGAGATAGATGTGGTCTCCCATATTTCAGATTATTTTAGTGGGCTTTGGTATGGTCACCCTACTTTTGTATTTTTTTTTTCTATTAATTGTATTAAGAATGCTGCATGCAACCTGTATAGTGATGCAATAGCATGCTTTCTTTTTGAATTAAAAAAGCAGCTCCTGTTTTTTGATTGGTATGAAAGTATGAAACTACACACCTCCTAATTACTTTGATTCCTTGAACTACTTATTGTTTGGAAGTGAAGATAGGTCTATGTAGATAAAAACAAATATCAGAATAAAATATGATTTGATCCTTTTTGTTCAATGTAGACAAAACAAAAGACACTCTTTTTTCATTGGCTAATCTGGAAATTACAAAATCATGCATTTTGTTGAACTCATTATCCTTCTTTTATATTCTTCTTTCTGATTTTGAACTGCAGGAAACAACTACATGTTTTATTGATCGATTAATGGATGAGTATGCTGCATATAATGACATTATTCAACCAATTCAGGTTGTTGTGTATGAGATGAAATTTGGATATTCGCTGATTGTGTCAAAGTACCCTGGAAAAAAATGTTTTAATACACTTGGGGAGGAAAATGTTAGATATAGTTTGATATTATTAAGATATTGTTAGATATTGATAACCACAATATCAAACAATATCTTCTATTTAATCTTTTTATTTTCAGTTACTCTTTTTACTTGTACCTCTCTCTATTATAAATAGATTACCCTATGTGTGGTTTATCCATATTTGCTGGGATTTTCTTTGTATTTGTTTGAGAAGTAACATGATAAGCATGATAGGAAATGATGTCCACACTTATGCGCTTCCCTAGGGTTCCTTCATTTCAGTTCATTTCTGTTAAGCATGACATGATTTATCTGATATTTTTGCTGTGTTAATTTAATGTAACTTAGAATATATACGGTAAGCTAAATCTCCACAAGCCATAACAGTGTAGTTCACAAACACACACAAAGCAAAGATATAGTTATGCTTGCAGCGTATATAGAGTTAAGGATTACAATTTTAGTGAATGATTTTGTTTGTTATTCTCACAAGTTTGCATGCTTTATCTAGAAAACTTAAAGCTGATAGCAGAGTATTTATAGAGAAATTAAACTTTTGGAGGTCCACTCAGAAATAAGCATGTGTCATCGCTAAACACTTTTATATTTCTGCTATGAATCTTGTTTATTTTGTGCAGGTAAATTTGTTGGTCAATGTACTGTCAGTTTCATTCCCTTGTAATGATAAGGCTTTTAATGCGCCTGCTGACTTGCTAAAGACTGTCGTGCGGACTATGAACACAGCTCCTATGAGCATGGACTTTCATGCAGTTCAACAAACACGGCTTCTGGATATGCTACTCTTTTAAGGCCTTTTGTTAGTGTTGACTTATTAGTTACATGTATTAACTATTCATGCTCTAAATTGACTGAATTTGGTTTTCTTGTTTCAACGTCTCAATTGCCACGAATGGGGGGACATTGCTTTGTGGGAAGTGGGCTCTAGGGAGCGGTTGCTCATGAGGAACTTTAAAGTGTGGGATCTTAGTGCATGTACAATGCCCTTTCAGGTTGTCTTTTCCCACCGTATTTGCTGATTACCAAATCCTCATAATTGTTGAGTTGCAATGACTGAAAATAAAAATAATCACAATCAATTCAGGTTGCATTAAAGATCCAGGCGTTTGTGTCCACTATGTGATTTGGAGTCCTAATGGGTTTATATGGTAAAAGTGTTTATTCTTCAGGTTTTTATGTAGATATGAGTAATATATACTTTTATGTAGATGTGAGTAATATATACTGTCAGAAGTCAACTAAAGGAATCATTTATAAGTTTTTTTTTATTGAACAGGAATTGCTTACTCAAGTGTGGGAAAAGTTGCAGACTTCGGTGGCTCAATTATCTTAGAACTGATATCAAGAGAGGCAATTTTAATGGTATAGTAAGATTAACTCTCATCTTATGCAATGGTGGGGATGATGTTCTATAGCATTTGGAGGTATACGCACATGCAAACACTTGTATAAATATAATTCCTGTAAATGATGAGTAGCATTTGGATTAGTATTGTTTTTAAGCTAATATTTTAATTTGATGTTTCTATTTATTACACCAATGTTCTAGGTACCGTCAATTAGTGAGTTAGATTTTCCTTGGTTTGCTCATTTTAGTCATGCTTTAAGGATTTTAAAATATTTAAAAAATAGTTTGAATGTTTTTTTTGTGATTTTTAATTGTTAAAATATAATATATTTTGTGGTAATTTTTAACCATTAAAATATGATATATTTTAGAGTGATTGTAGGATTAAAATGTAGTTAGCATTTAGTAGATCTTTGAGTGAAATCATATCTCTAGACCTATCAATTTAGCGAATTTCATATGATTTGGCCCTGGCCCACATGGGCCGGGGCCAAAGAGTCCCTAATAGAAAAAGTCCACAGGTCCTAAATATCCAAAAAAGCCCTTGGGCCAGGACCAACCCATATGCCTTCTTTAATATAAAAAACTATTAATTATACATACAAGAAACCTATCAATTTTCAATTGTAATGGCACCCAAAAATAATAATATTCAACAAAGCCTTTACCCTGTTGAAGAACCATGAGAGTTATGTGCCAGAAAGTAAAAAATCACATAATTTTCACATAAACTGTCAGAATAAGAAAATATTCCATACAAAATTTTGATCCCAAAATCACCCAGAAAAATAAAGCAGAGAGAGAAATACCATGAAAAGGCTTGGAAATTATATCATCATGGAGTGAGACCTAGTTTCTACAATTAGAACAACAATACAAGCATGGTCCAAATGAACCAAAAAAAAAAATCAGATTAAACACTTCACTGCTCCAAATGAACCAAACACCAATGATCCATGGAGAGTAACAATAAGTCCAATGATGAACCAAACACCACACTCAATGATGATCCAAAAGTCTGCAACAATAAGATAAGAAGAAAATATGTCGTTAGTTGGCGTGCAAGAGTAAGCTTTATCACAAAAGCTAATGAAAATTTCCAATTAAGCTCTTCAAAATAAAATAAAATAAATTGCATTATATATGGTAATCAGATAAAGACACAATAAACCCCACCACTTGCACAAGATATAGTCTTAATCATAAATATTAACATTAACAGATTACTCATAGAGTGACACAACTGCATCGAGAATGATATTTTTTTCATAAATTAAAGCTAACTTACATAAAATTTCTTAGAGAAACTATATATCTACGTATCACACTAATTCATCTAGGTAACGACAATATGAATTTTAGCATGCTAAGAAGTGACAATATAAATGCTAAGGTGTGGGAAAAGTTGCAGACTTCGGTGGCTCAATTATCTTAGAACTGATATCAAGAGAGGCAATTTTAATGGTATAGTAAGATTAACTCTCATCTTATGCTTTCACCGGTTCTTCCTAAAAATTTAATCATAAATATTAAGATTAACATTAATAATAAACTAACCACTTGTTAAAAATCAAATAAAATTACTGGAACTAGGAGCAATCAATAGCTAAAAATCATCTTAACTTGCAATGCTCATTTAATACATAACATACAACTAGATATATATCAAAGAATTAAACACCAAATATATTGAGGACATGGTCCTCCCTATATATCAAAGACTTCGTTGTCCTCTGCTTTTTATGAGGACATGGTCCTCCCTATAAGTTTTCTGTTAGCATTGGTCCCTAACCGCTAGTATTATGGACTTATTTATCCATCTCAAAGTCGGAGTTGAGACCCACATTGTTGTTTTTGGCACTCAACTGCACCATCACCTCCAATCTTCAATTATACCGTACATGTTTGTGGTCTGCGACAGATTGTCGACCAAAGTTAAACTTATTATTATGGTCTATCCTAGTAGCTACTAATTCAGAAGGTAATCACACATCCTATCTTAGCCATTGTGTAAGGCTATGATTCTGGTATGCACAGTGTTACTGATATTGCTTGAACTGCAAAATGAAATCACTGTCACAAGTTTCATGGTTCCATATTTTCCTTAAGCAGATCTTTCATTACTCTTTCAGGTAATAGAAGAAGTTTAGATTGATTGATGTTAATTTTCATTTGAATATATGCCAGGAATGAAAGTCTATACTACTGATGAAAAGGAGTTGATCATGGAAAGTGGGCTGGGAATCCTAATATCACTGTTGCAACTAAAGCATTTGGGCTTCGAGCCACGGTGCAGGTATATGTTTGTACTTCATGACCTTCTGAAAATAGAGTATATGGTTTAAATTGTATTGCAGTTGTAAAAATTTTCAATTGTTTTAACCTAATACAGAGTATTTATGCTTCTAAATAATCTCAGGTTGTTGATCTGCAAGTATTTGTTTCTCCACGTATAACTCTGAAGCCTCTGGTTCCAAGGTTTCCATGTTTTGCCAATATTTACGTGTCTCTCATGGAGAAGGTGTGTTTGATGTTAAACTCCATTCATCTTTACAATTATGTTCTAAGATGGGTTTATTTAATTTTTCCGATAATATATGACATTAGTCAAAGCAATATAAAGGATTCGCACCAGTTTATTAACTAAATATAGTAAGGTAGTTTCAAAACCATACAATTAGCATATTAAAGAAAACTAAATAAAATTCATCAATTTTATATCACAGGTCCAGAAAAACTTAGTAAAAATTTCAGCATCTTAACTAATTTCACCAAAAAATATCTTAACTAAACTACCCTGTAAGGCCCACTTTTTCGTTATGTCCTTTTTTTTTAAAAGGCTGCCCCAAACTATTGGGCCTTAGGGCTGGCCCAAAGAGAGAAAACAGACCTAAGTCTGCCCTAACTCACTTGTCTCTCATCACTCTCAGAAAATCAGCCGTCACCTTCCCTTTGCACCTAAAACAAAGCTCTGCTAGGGTTTAGTTTCCGCTCGTTTGTACTAGCTCAAGAGTTCGCTCCATCTCACGTAAGTTGGTCTTTGAACCTTACTTTTCCTTTCCGAGTTGGTTTTCATGATTTCCGTTAAGGTTCGCAATAGTAACCCTATTATCCTTCTGTTCCACTGTTTTTCAGCTCCTAAGGGAAGCTAGAACTTTGTGTATGTTCAGTTTAATTATGGATATAGTTGTGTTAATTGCTGCTGTTATTCATTTTTTGGTTTATAATTGAGTTTGAATTTTTGGTGAATGATTTTTGAAGGACTACGTATGCGTTATTCAATGTAGGATTGTATTTTTTGAAGATCTATTAGGTCTTGTAGCTTAATTGTGATTAGTTGTTATTCTACTTAGGAATTTGGGAGTGATTGTATTATTAGAATTTTGTAAGAGTACCGTGATGCAATTAGCGTTTTAGTTAATCTTATAATGAAACTATATCACTTTTGCAAAATTGTGGTCGTCTTGAATATGATCTTATAGCTTTGAATGTTGTTTTTACGTGCGCATTTTTTTAGTACTGTGTTTGTAATTGTCTGTAAGTAGTTAGAGTTAGTCATTAATTTTCGCAAACCATTTGACATTTTAGGGTACTTACGGAATGCTATATTTTGTATAAATGTAATGATGATTGTTTCATACAGTTGCATGTGAAAAATTGTTACTGGACAGATTTGTCGTATGTATCATTTAAAATTTATTTCTTTTTAGTTTGATAGAGGACTACGGTCTTGTTATTTCTCGGGTTGATTAAATTTATTTTGATTCAACTGATCTTGTCATGAACGATGTTTTGGGATTCAAATATGAATTTTGGACTATAGGTTTGTTTTGTTGATATAATTGTTGTTGAATATGACAAATTTATTTTTTGGTTAGGATTGTAAGTGTGATTGTAGCATTAGAATATTCTTAGAATATGATTATATAGTTATTGCATTATGTAGTGAATGTCATACTGATGTTTTTTTTCTTGGCTGTATAGTCATGTTGTTAATAGTACCTATATTACCTTTGAGTTGTTTATGTAATTGTGCTTCAAAAGTTAGATTAGATCAGTGTTTTTGTTTAAAGATTTTACATGTGAGAAGTAATTAGAAGGAAAAGGTTCTAGTAAACCTTTGTAGTAGATTTGATTTTCGATTATTTCATTGTAGTGTTTCCGAAAAATTTGTTTATGTTTAGTCTAATTGCGATCGATAATTATGTTAATTGCTACTGTTATTAGATTTTTTGGTGTTCAATTGAGGGTTGAATTTCTATTGAATGATTTTTGAAGAACTAGGTATGAGTTCTTCAAAATAGGATTGTATTTTTGAAAGATCTATCAGGTCTTGTAGCCTTGCGATGAGTTATTCTTGTAGTTAGAAATTTTGTTGTGATTGTATTATTAGAATTTTGTAAGAGTATGGTGATGCAATTAGTGTTTTAATTCATCTTAGAATGAAACTGTATCTCTTTTGCAAAATTGTGGTCGTGTTGAACATGATCTCATAACTTTGATTATTGATTTTATATGCACATTTTGTGAGTTTAGTAACTCTACGTGTCTGTGAGAGATTAGTATTGGTCAATATTTTTCGCGAACCATTTGACATGTTAGCGTAATTAAGGAATGTAAGTTTTTGTATAAATATAATTATGATTCTTTGTTGCTTGTAAAAATTTGTTATTAGATAGATCTGTCTTATGTATCGTTTAATATTTATTTCTATTTAGTCTAATAGTGGACTATGGTCTTGTTAGTGTTGGATTTGATTAAATTTTTTTAGATTCAGCTGATTTTGTAGTGAACGATGTTTTGGGATTTAAATATGAATGATGTTGTGACATTTTTTTGTGGTTGTATAGGCATGTTGTTTATAGTACGTAAATTCCCTTAGATATGGATCTGTAATTGTGCTTCAGCAGTTAGACTAGATTAATATTTTTCTTTAAGGGTTTTACTTGTGAGAAGTAATTAGATGGAAAAGGTTCTCCTAAACCTTTGTTGTAGATTAGAATTTTGCAACTGAGGTTTGTTTTGTTGATATAGTTGTTATATATTACGAATTTATATGTTGGTTATTATTGTAGGTGTGATTGTAGGATTTGAATTATCTTGGAATATGGTTATATAGATATTCCATTAGCTAGTGGATCTTAAAACGACATATTTTTGTTGTTGTTGCTGTATATGCAAGTAGTGAATAGTAAGTAAACTCATTTTGAGCTGTATTTTTAATTGTGCTTCAGTAGTTAGACTAGATCAGTATTTTTGTTGAAGGTTTTTACATGTGAGAAAGTAATTAGAAGAAAAAGTTTCTTGTAAAACTTAGTAGATTTGATTGTTCATTTTTGTCGTTATAGTGCTTGCAAAAACTTTGTGTATGTTTAGTTTAATTGTGGATATAGTTGTGTTAATTGCTGTTGTTATTGATTTTTTGGTTTATAATTGAGTTTGAATTTTTGGTGAATGATTTTTGAAGGACTACGTATGCGTTATTCAATGTAGGATTGTAGTTTTGGAAGATCTATTAGGTCTTGTAGCTTAATTGTGATTAATTGTTATTCTACTTAGGAATTTGGGAGTGATTGTATTATTAGAATTTTGTAAGAGTGCCGTGATGCAATTAGCGTTTTAGTTAATCTTATAATGAAACTATATCACTTTTGCAAAATTGTGGTCGTCTTGGATATGATCTTATAGCTTTGAATGTTGTTTTTATGTGCACATTTTTTGAGTACTGTGTTTGTAATTGTCTGTAAGTAGTTAGAGTTAGTCATTAATTTTCGCGAACCATTTGACATTTTAGGGTACTTACGGAATGCTATATTTTGTATAAATGTAATGATGATTGTTTCATACAGTTGCATGTGAAAAATTGTTACTAGACAGATTTGTCGTATGTATCATTTAAAATTTATTTCTTTTTAGTTTGATAGAGGACTACGGTTTTGTTATTTCTCGGGTTGATTAAATTTATTTTGATTCAACTGATCTTGTTGTGAACGATGTTTTGGGATTCAAATATGAATTTTGGACTATAGGTTTGTTTTGTTGATATAATTGTTGTTGAATATGATAAATTTATTTTTTGGTTAGGATTGTAAGTGTGATTGTAGCATTAGAATATTCTTAGAATATGATTATATAGTTATTGCATTATGTAGTGAATGTCATAGTGATGGTTTTTTTTTTTTTGGCTGTATAGTCATGTTGTTAATAGTACGTATATTACCTTTGAGTTGTTTATGTAATTGTGCTTCAGATGTTAGATTAGATCAGTGTTTTTGTTTAAGGATTTTACATGTGAGAAGTAATTAGAAGGAAAACGTTCTAGTAAACCTTTGTAGTAGATTTGATTGTCGATTACTTCATTGTAGTGTTTTTGAAAAATTTGTTTATGTTTAGTCTAATTGCGATTGATAATTATGTTAATTGCTACTGTTATTAGATTTTTTTAGTGTTTAGTTGAGTGTTGAATTTCTATTTAATGATTTTTGAAGAACTAGGTATGAGTTCTTCAAAATAGGTTTGTATTTTTGAAAGATCTATCAGCTCTTGTAGCCTAATTGTGATGAGTTATTATTGTAGTTAGAAATTTGGTTGTGATTGAATTATTAGAATTTTGTAAGAGTATGATGATGCAATTAGTGTTTTAATTCATCTTAGAATGAAACTATATCACTTTTGCAAAATTGTGGTCATGTTGATTTTTTTGTGAATGGTTTTTGAAGAAATAGGTATGAGTTCTTCAAAATAGGATTGTATTTTTGGAAGATTTTTCAAGTCTTGTATCAGTTATTATGCTAGATAGAAATTTTGGTGTGATTGGATTATTTGAATTTTTTAAGAGTACGTTGTTGCAATTAGCGTTTTAGTTCATCTTAGAAAGACACTATATCACTTTTGCAAAATTTTGGTCGTGTTGAACATGATCTCATGGAATTGATTGTTGTTTCTATATGCACATTTTGTTAGTTTAGTCACTATATACATGTCTGTGAGAAGTTAGTATTGTTCAATATTTTTCGCGAACCATTTGACATGTTATGGTAATTAAGGAATGCAAGTTTCTGTATAAATGCAATGATGATTCTATGTTACCTCTAAAAGTTTCTTATTATATAGATTTGTCTTATGTATTGTTTACAATTTATTTCTATTTAGTCTAATAGAGGACTATGGTCTTTTTAGTTTTCGGATTAATTAAATTTTTTTAGATTTAGCTGATCTTATAGTGAATGATGTTTTGAGATTTAAATTTCAATGATGTAGTGACGCTTGTTTTTTGCGGTTGTATATGCATGTTTTTAATAGTACGTAAATTCCCTTATAGTTGGATCTGTAATTGTGCTTCAGTAGTTAGGCTAGTTAATTATTTTTCTTTAAGGGTTTTACTTGTGAGAAGTAATTAGAAGGAAAAGGTTATCCTAAACCTTTGTAGTAGATTTGATTGTCGATTATTTCATTGTGGTGCTTGCGAAATTTTATTTATGTTTTGGTATTTAAATACGAATTTTGGAACTTAGGTTTATTTTTATTATATAGTTGTTATATATGAGTTTATATGTTGGTTAATATTGTAATTGTGATTGTAGGATTTGAATTATCTTGTAATATGATTATATAGATAATGCATTAAGTAGGGAATCTTGAAGCGATATGTCTTCTTTTGTTATTGTGTCACCCTGTTATTAATAGTACGTATATTCCCTTTGAGCTGTATCTGTAATTGTGCTTCAATAGTTAAATTAGATCAATATTTTTTGTTTAAGCGTTTTGCATGTGAGAAGTAATTAGAAGAAAAAGTTTCTTGGAAACGTTTGTAGTAGATTAGATCAGTATACTTTGAGTTGTCGCATCATAATTAGAATTGTCAAAGTGCACTTTGACTTTCTTTGTTCACAATAGAACGTTTTGAGTTGCCCCATATTATTCGGACTGATGATGGATTCTTTGTCTATCTTTTGATGGTTTGTTGGGCCAAAGTGGAAGGATTCAGAATTATAATTTTATTTCATACTTTTTAATTTTTTTAATATGACACGAGTTGGGTATGCACCCTAAATGGAACTGTCGAATAACACTTTTAATTTTTCTTTTCACAGTTCAAGTTTCGTAAGGTTATAATTTTGTATATCCAACTTGGAATTCTCAAATTGCTCTTTGATTTTCTTGGTTCACTATGCAAATTTCATAAGGTTATATTTTGAGTTGTGACATCATTAGTAGAATTGTCAAAGTGCACTTTGACTCTCTTTGTTAACAGTAGAAAGTTGAGTTGCCTATTTTATTTCGGACTGGTGATGAATTCTTTGTCTATCTTTTGATGGTTTGTTAGGCCAAAGTGGAAGGATTTCGTTTATTATTTGATTTGATACTTATTTATTTTGTAAATATGACCTAAGTTGGAAATACACCATAAATGGAATTGTCAAATTGCATTTTGATTTTTTCTTTTCATAGTGCAAGTTTTGTAAGGGTATACTTTTGTATTATCCTACTTGGAATTCTCAAATTGCACTTTTATTTTCTTGGTTCACTATGCATATTCCATATGGGTATATTTTGTGTTGTCTCCTTATAAGTGGAATTTTCAAAGTGCACTTTGACTTTCTTTGTTCATAGTAGAAAGTTTTGAGTTGTCTTTTGTTATTCAGACTGATGATGGATTCTTTGTCTATCTTTTGATGGTTTGTTGGGCCAAAGTGGAAGAAATCTGAATTATAATTTGATTTCATACTTTTTTATTTTGTAAATATGACTTGAGTAGGGTATATACCCGAAATGGAGCTTTTGGATAACAATTTGATTTTTTTTCTTTTCACAGTGAAGTTCCGTAAGGGTTTTTTTTTTGTATTATCCTGCTTGCAATTCTCAAATTGCACTTTGATTTTTTTTGTTCATTATGCAAATTCCATGAGTATATTTTGAGTTGTCCGATCATAAATAGAGTTGTCCAACTGCACTTTGACTTTCTTTGTTCACAGTAAAAAGTTTTGAGTTGCCCCTTGTTATTCGGACTGGCGATGGATTCTTTGTCTATCTTTTGATGGTTTGTTAGGCTAAAGTGGAAGGTCCGAATTATAATTTGATTTCATGCTTTTTCATTTTGTAAATGTGACTCGAGTTGGGTATACACCCTAAATGGAACTGTCGAATAGCAATTTCATTTTTTCTTTTCATAGTGCAAGTTTTGTAAGGTATATTTTTGTATTATCCCACTTGGAATTCTCAAATTGCACTTTGATTTTCTTGGTTCACTATGCAAATTTCATATGGGTATATTTTGAGTTGATCCATCAGAAGTAGAATTTTCAAAGTGCACTTTGACTTTCTTTGTTCACAGTAGAAAGTTTTGAGTTGCCCTTTTTTTTTTGACTGGGGATGAGTTCTTTGTCTATCTTTTGATAGTTTGTTGGGCCAAAGTGGAAGAATTCAGAATTATAATTTGATTTCATACTTTTTTATTTTTGTAAATGAGTTGGGGTGCGTTCTAAATGTAATTGACAATTTTCACTATTTTAAAATTTTTAGATTACTATATGTGTGTTGCCCCTTATAATCTGGTTGAACTATGATTTGTTTAACCAATGAGGGTTTGAATGTTAATATTTGAGTACTTTATTGAATTTACAAAGAATCGAATTTATTTTTTCTATTTAAGTTAATTTTGAGTTCGGCTTGTACTTCAAATTTTTGTATGTGGTATTGGTCGGAAAGCCCAAATTGAATTGGGTAAGTTGAGTATCCTAAATTGAATTGATAGAGTGTGGTTTAAAATTTTTATTCTTTTTAATATTTGCACACGCATATGTCAAAATTGTCCTTTAGAAGTGCTTCATAAAGCTTTTTATGTTGATCACGGGTAACAATTGTGCCTCAAACTTTGAAAGTCGTATAACTTGAGTTGGTATAGTGCTCCAGTTTTGAAAATCCTAAAATTTGGGTTGATATTGTTCCACCAATGTTGAAAGCCCTATAAAATTAATTTTATTCCCAATGCAAATTTCATATGCTTATATTTGAGTTGTTGTGTTTATAATTCAGTTGTGAGATGAATGCTTTAATATTTTTATGTCTAATTCTCAAATCCAAATGATATTGAAAAATTATAAGTGGTATTTGTCATGTAACTTGGGTGTGCATCCATATTGGGAATGGAGTAGCGTAATTTGAATTATTTATTCATAGTCAAGATAGGATATGAGTATATTTAAGTTAACACTTTGAATTGTTTTGTAAGATGAAAAATTATAGTTATCACAAGAAACAATGATGGTTTTTTAGCCTAATTTCGTGTAAATTTGGCATATTACAATTGGGTTTTATATTGAATTTATGGGGAACATAGGTTGGTTTTGATCTTTGTAGAGATTTGATAACTTACGGATATATTTTTTGTTCGCTCTTAAAATATGAATTGATATTGGGGCTCAATTTTGAAATCCCTATAATTTTAGTTAGGCATACACCCTAAATGGAATCGTTGAATAAAACTTTGGTTTTTATGAGGCACATCATAAGGGTATATTTAAATTGTTCCACTTGAAATTCTCAAATTCAATTTGATTTTATTGGTTCATTGTGCAAATTTCATATTTGCATGTTTTAGGTTGTCCCTTCATAAATAGAATTTTCAAAGTGCACTTTGACTTTTTTTGTTCAAAATAGAAAATTTTTAGTTGCCCCTTGTTATTCAAACTGGTGATGAATTCCTTGTCTATCTTTTGATGGTTTGTTCAACCAAAGTGAAAGGATTCCATATTATAATTTGACTTCATATTTATTTATTTCATAAATATGAGTGGCACTTGCTTTCTAAATGTAGTTGGTAGTTTTTGGCTATTTTTGAAATTTTTGGATGACTATTTAAGTTCTCCTTTATAATATTTCTTATCCAATGAGGGATTGAATGTTTGTTAATGAGCCATTTATTGAATTTACGGAATTCAAATATATTTTTTCCACCTAATTTAATTTTAAGTTGGACTTTTATATCAAATATTGATATATGGTATTGGTCAGAAAGCCCAAATAGAACAGTAAGAGTTGTGTATCCTAAATTGAATTGATTGAGTGTGGTTCAAGATTTTTATTCTTTGCAAATTGACTTTGTTCCTTTAAAATGTTTCTTGAAGATTTTTGTATTGATCACGAGTGATAGATTGTTTTTGGTCATGTTATGGATTTTACAACCTATAGATATATTGTTTTATGAACACTATAAATCTGAAATGATAATGTTCTTCCAATCTTAAATCTTTTATATTATGCATCATATTTTGAAAGTTTTATAACTTTAGTTGAAAATGTGCCTCTAATATTGAAAATTATAAAATTCATGTGCTTATATTTGTCTTGTTTTTTACAATTCTATTATGAGATGAATGCTTTATTTTTTTAATGGCTATTTCTTGAGCCTGAATAATTTTTGAGAGATTATAATTGTAATATTGGTTGTGTACTTCAGTGGTGCATCTACATTGAGATTGAGGGGGCACAATATAAATTATTTGTCCATAGTTAGTGTTGGGAAATCACGCACTAAAAATAATAATCTCTTCAAACGGAAGCACACCCACAAATAAGAGCAGAAAAATAAATAAAAGCACACAGGAAATTTAATGTGGTTCGGCACCTCAAGGCCTACATCCACAACCACTCAACAAGAAGTATATTATCACCCAAGTGCAATTTTTCTGGCAAAAATTGCAAACCTTCATACAATTTTTATGGACCAAAACTGCAAACCCTTCATAGTGCAACTTTTGTGGACCAAAATTGCAAACCCTTCATAGTGCAATTTTTCTAGCAAAAATTGCAAACTTTCAAATGACACACAACTATCTAAGCCCCTCATACACCCAAGAGACTTATTGAGTTGTGGTGACAACTCTAAAACCAACTTTTTACTTTTATAGTATTTTTCTGCTGCTCTCTTCTTCATATTACTCGATGTGGGACTTTGGTGAATACCCACTTGAGAACCAACATATCCTCCCTTCACCAAAAGTCTCACATGCTATGAAACAAACATTTGACACACCACCAACATATATGCTTGAACCACTCTTGGCACTAGTGATCCAACAAATATGCTTGAACCACTCTTGTCACTGGTGATATGCACAGACTCACTGATGATGACAATCTTTCCCATCAACGGCCCTCACCGCTTTGCACACCAGACTCGTTGTCGGCAACTTTTACATCATTGTCACTAACAATTCACTGATACTCAAAGGGAATCCATCATAACGCCACCTTGGTCAAGCCACGACACGGCCACAACACAACGACGCAACACTGTTGACGAAGCATCGCGTGAGTCATGCAAAACACCACCATTGGACATTTCGAGCTCCACACTCACCATGCAGATCCAACATTATCAAACATCGCAGTCTACTTGACACAACAACACAGATTTGTAAGCCGTAGAGCACTTTCTCCATGCACATGTCGCAAACCATGACTCACACATATCAGATCTCCATGGTACATCACTCATTAGGCCACATGAGTACCATTTGCAACCTCCTTCGTAGATCTGGGAGCATCTCACAACACATGAACTCCACTCCCTTCAAAAGGATGTTGATTCTGGTTGGTATGCCAAATTGCTCCTCTTCCTCCCTTGATTAGAAACCCTTGGTCAGAACCTCAGCTCTGATACCACTGTTGGGAAATCACGCACTAAAAATAATAATCTCTTCAAGCGGAAGCACACCCACAAATAAGAGCAGAAAAATAAATAAAAGCACACAGGAAATTTAACGTGGTTCGGCACCTCAAGGCCTACATCCACAACCACTCAACAAGAAGTATATTATCACCCAAGTGCAATTTTTCTGGCAAAAATTGCAAACCTTCATACAATTTTTATGGACCAAAACTGCAAACCCTTCATAGTGCAACTTTTGTGGACCAAAATTGCAAACCCTTCATAGTGCAATTTTTCTAGCAAAAATTGCAAACTTTCAAATGACACACAACTATCTAAGCCCCTCATACACCCAAGAGACTTATTGAGTTGTGGTGACAACTCTAAAACCAACTCTTTACTTTTATAGTATTTTTCTGCTGCTCTCTTCTTCATATTACTTGATGTGGGACTTTGGTGAATACCCACTTGAGAACCAACAGTTAGGATATTGGATGAGTATATTTGAGTTAACACTTTGAATTGTTTTGCGAGATGAAAGTTTTTAATAATAATGGTTTGGGAGCTTCAATTCGTATGGAACTGAAATTATAATTGGGATATATATTGAATTTATGGGTAACAAATATTGTTTTTGAGCTTTATATAGATTTGACCACTGTGGGTTTATATTTTGTATTTACTTTATAAGTCTTAGTTGATATTATGGCTTCAATTTTGAAAGCCCTTAGGCATAGATCTAAATAGAATTGTCATATATCGCTTTGAATTTGTTTGGTTTGCAATGCATTACCCACAAAGGTATATTTTGAAATATCCCACGTGGAATTCTTGAATTGTATTTTGATTTTCTTGGTTCAGTGCAAATTTAATATGAACATATTATTAGTTGTTCCACCATAAATAAAATTGTCGAATTGCACTTTTACTTTCTTTGTACATAGTAGAAATTTTATATGGCTATGTTTTGTGTTGCCCCTTTTTATTCAGACTACTAATGAATTCTTTGTCTAGACTTCATATCTATTCATTTTGCAAATATGAGTTGGCGCATGCATTTTAAGTGTAATTGACGGAATACACTTAGAGGTTTTTACTGTGTTTGAAATTTTTGGATGATTATGTTTGACTATGCCGAATTTTTAGTGAATGTTTTTTGATGAATTAGATATGAGTTTGTGAACTTAGGATTGTGTTATTGAGAAGAATCATTGTGGTAAGAAGAATAAAAAAGAAAAGAGAAGTGGAACAAATAATTGTGTTCTTTAAGCAAGTTAATTTTTAAAGTACATTTATGTTTCTCTATAACTGTTTGATGTTTTTATTATGTTGCTCCTGTCAATTGAATGTATGAGATATAATAAATGTTAATTACATGTGTTAGAAATTTAGAATTATTTGTTTTAACTTATTGACTTTTTAACTGTTTAGTTTAGTTTATGAATATACCATTGGCTTGTTGGAATTTTAGCTATTTTTTATTATGCTACGACCTTCTTGCCAATGTTTCCTCTTTACAGTTCCAACCTCCTTGTATTTGCAGTCCCCTTGGCATAGCCTTCTTCTCGTTGTTGTACCATCTTCAAGTCAGGTAACATCGACTACATGTGTCAATTCTTTTCAACCAGGTGCCTTTTTCTTTTCTTTTCTTTTTTGTAATTTTACATTATATTGGAAATTTGTCCTGTTTGATTACCATAGGCTTTTAGGGATTGAACTTGGTTACCAATTTGGTATCCCTGAAATGTTTTTTTTATTCAGAGTGCAAATTTATATGCTTAATATTTGAGTTGTTGCTTAAAAATATGTTTTTGAGTCTTGTATTGATTTGACAGGTTACAAATATATTTTGAATTGTATGATTGTATGTTTAGATTTGTGTAAGAATACGTACATGTAGTTAGGGATTTAGTTAATCTTGGAGTCAACCCATATAACTTAAACGAAAATGTGGTCATGTTACACATGGGTTTGATTATCACATACCTTTGAGTGTTATTTTTAATGTAGGCTACTCCTTAATAATGTCAATTTCATGATTGTAGTATCTGTAATTGTATGTGAGTAATTAGATTTGGTCAATATTTTTCTCGAAAGATTTGATATGTTAAGGTAATTAAGAAATAGAGGATTTTATATAGATGTAATCATGATGATTTTCGTAGACATGCTTGGGAAAAATCATTTAGACAAATATGACTTATATATGATTTAAAATATATTATTGTTTTGTCTAATAGAGGACAATTTTGATGGTTTTTTTTAGCGATGCTAATGGAAAATTATTGAGCCAAACATGATTCATGTATAGCTTGAAATTTGTTTTAATTTATTGTAATAAAGGTTAATAACCTTTTAATCGTTGGGGTTATAAATTATGTAGAGAAACTGAGTGTTAAATTTATATTAATATATTGGTTAAATTATTTTTTTGTCTTTCTATTTGTCAAGTAATATCTATTTGGTCCTTAAGTTTTTTTGTCTCAATTTGGTTCTCATTTTCTTAAAAATAATTCAATTTAGTTCTTACCGTTAGTTTGACCAGACAGTGTTAAAGTCAACGCCACATGTCAATTTCTGATTTTTTTTGAATTTCTTTTACATGTGTCACTTCACAGTTGTCACGTGTCAAAATAATTCAATTTGGTCCCTATATTTATTTTTAGTTTTAATTTAGTCCTAATTTTTGTAAAAATGAAACAATATTGTCCTTCCTTAATTTGAGACTCAATTTACTTTTTTTATAACTAGTATATATGTAGAATTGCACATCATATCTCGTGGGGAGGAGATTGTTATCATTCAATGAGTTTGAAGTCCCACATCGGGTGAAAGTGAATTAGATAACTAGTATATAAGTAAAATTACACTTCAAATCTCATGGGGGAAGGTTGTTATTATTTAATATGAGTTTGAAGTCTCACATCGGATGAAAGTGATTTAGATAACTAGTATATAAGTAAAATTACACATCAAATCTCATGCAGAGGAGTTTGTCATCATTCAATATGAGTTTGAAGTTTTAGATAAGAAGCATATAAGTAAAATTACACATCAAATCTCATGGGGGAGGTTGTTATTATCAAATCTCATGGGGAGAGGTTGTTATTATTTAATATGAGTTTAAAGTCCCACATCGGGTGGAAGTGATTTAGATAACTATTATATAAGCAAAATTACACATCAAATCTCATGGAGAGGAGTTTGTTATCATTCAATGAGTTTGAAGTCCCATATCGGGAGAAGTGATTTATATAAATAGTATATATGTAGAATTGAACATCAAATCTTATGGGGAGGATATTATTATCATTTAATATGAGTTTGAAGTCTCACATTGGGTGAAAGTGATTTAGATAACTAGTATATAAGTAAAATTACACATCAAATCACATGCAAAGGAGTTTGTTATTATTCAATGAGGTTGAAGTCCCACATCGGGGGATATATGTAGAATTGCACATCAAATCTCATGGGAAGAGATTGTCATCATTCAATGAGTTTGAAGTTTTAGATAAGAAGCATATAAGTAAAATTACACATCAAATCTCATGGGGGAGGTTGTTATTATCAAATCTCATGGGGAGAGGTTGTTATTATTTAATATGAGTTTAAAGTCCCACATCGGGTGGAAGTGATTTAGATAACTATTATATAAGTAAAATTACACATCAAATCTCATGGAGAGGAGTTTGTTATCATTCAATGAGTTTGAAGTCCCACATCGGGAGAAGTGATTTATATAAATAGTATATATGTAGAATTGCACATCAAATCTTATGAGGAGGATATTATTATCATTTAATATGAGTTTGAAGTCTCACATTGGGTGAAAGTGATTTAGATAACTAGTATATAAGTAAAAGGGTTAACTATGTTTTTGGTCCCTAAACTATTAGGCGATTTTGATTTTAGTCCTTCTTCTAACATTTGATCTAATTAGGTCCTTATCCTTTCAAAATTCATGAAATCAGTCCTCAATATCTAACGGTGTTAGTGTTTTTTTTTTGACGTGGCAAACGGCGGTGATCTCTATCATCATTTCATTTGTAACAGGTGAAGAATTAATTAATTTAAAAATTTAAATTAAATTTCCACCTCATCTTCTTCTTTCTCAAACTAGGGCTTCCTTCCCCAAATCTCTCTGCGAGACGCATCTTCTCCTACCTCCACCCAGATCACATCACAAAAGCGTTCCCCCCTTTTCTTTTACAATTGCACACAATCGAGCATTGCAAGTACTTCTTCTTCATTCGTGCTCCGTCCACTTGACCAGAGACGTTTGTAATCGAAATCCTCATCGTCGAAAGTGTTATCCGCCAATGTCGCTGCTACTCGGATCTCCCTTTTCTCCTCTTCTCTTTCTCTTCCAAGCCTTAGATTGGAAACACCACAACCTCACCAATACCACCATAGACCAATGACGCCCTCCACGGCTCGCCTCTCCGCCCCCGATACGACCATCCAAGGCCATGTTGACGCTGCCATATGGAAATGCCACTGACGCAAAGCATCTTTTCTTCCCCAAGCCTGCAATCGTTGCACGTTCCGTCGCCCGCCATCACATATCCATATGTCGCCGCTCCCTCCTTAACCCTAACCCATACCCCCTCCATGGTCTTACACCTCCCACTCCTTCTTCCGCACCTTCTTCGTCACCCGATTTGCCTAGCAGTTATTGTTTCCTCGAATTTTAGATTTGGTGAATTGATCTATGGAGACTGGTTTGGACGTGAATTATTTTTGAAGGGTGATGTTTGTAAAAACCCTAGGTTCGATTGCAGATTCATTTTCTGATTGTGTCTGGCTAATTGATGCTTACAGCGATTTATGTTTATGCGATATGATTTAAGTTTTGAATTAAATTTTTTGTTGTTAGTTATGAATTTTTTATTCTACTGAATATGTGTAGTTAATGGATATTGTATATGAAAAGATGTTTCAAATTAATTAATAATGTTAATTTTTGAAATGAGAGATGAATTTTCTATTGTGGTGATGGAGTAAGAATGGTGTTTTCTGTTGTGGTGTGAGGGGGTGGTGATGATGGAAGATGAATTTGGTTGATGTATGCGTAAGGAGGAGAAAGATATGAACTTGTTGTTAAGGAATACAATAAATATGTTTGTTTTGTAATGGATATTTTTTATTAAAAAAAGCCAGAATTGTGGATGAGAAATGGAAAGAATGAGATGAAGGTTGGGTCATAAAGGATGGTGGATGGTGGTGCTGGAGATGGAGAATGTGAAAAGTTGAGATGGGTGTTGTAACATGGAAAAGAAGACAATGCTTGAGAAATAAGATGAGTTGGAAATTTAATTTAAATTTTTAAATTAATTAATTTGTCACGTGTTACAAATGAAATGATGACAGAGATCATTGTTTGCCACGTCAAAGAAAACACTAATGTCGTTAGATATTGAGGACTGATCTCATGAATTTTGAAAGGATAAGGACCTAATTAGACCAAACGTTAGAAAAGGGACTAAAACCAAAATCGCCTAATAGTTTAGGGACCAAAAACATAGTTAACCCTAAGTAAAATTACACATCAAATCACATGCAGAGCAGTTTATTATTATTCAATGAGGTTGAAGTCCCATCGGGTGAAATTGTTAAGATGGTTATTATTATTATTATTATAATAATTATTACTATTTTAATTTACAATTATAATATTTATTTTAATTTACTATTATTATTATTATTATTATTATTATTATAATAATTATTATTATAATTATTATTCTTATAATTATTATTATTACAATTATTATAATTATAATTATTATTAATATTATTGTTATTATTACTATTATAATAATAATAATAATTATTATTATTATTATAATTATAATTATTATTATTACAATTATTATAATTATAATTATTATTAATGTTATTGTTATTATTACTATTATAATAATAATAATTATTATTATTATTATAATAATAATAATTATTATTATTATAATTATAATTATTATTATTATTATAATTATAATTATTATAATAATTATTACTATAACTATTATAATTATAATTATATATTATTATAATTATAATTATAATAATTATTATTATTATAATTATAATTATAATAATAATTATTATTATAATTATAATTATAATAATAATAATTATTATAATTATAATTATAATTATAATTATTATAGTTATTATTATTGTAATTATTATTATTATAATTATTATTATTATTATTCAAGTTTTTATTTTTTATCGTTATTATTATTTTTTATTTTTTTATTGTTATTCGTTTTTCTATTTTTATTATTATCATCATAATATTATGTTATAAATTTTAAATTTTTATAGTTTTATAAATTTAGTATTTTAATATTTTAATTAAAAGTGCATAATTATAAAATTATGATTTTTTGAAATTTTAAACTATGATATGTTTTCAATTTTTATTCAAATATTAAAATCACTATTTCACAATTATACAACTTTGAATTAAAATAATAAAATGTTAATTGTCTAAAAGTTTGATGCAAGATTTCTTTTTATCTCAGAGACAATTAGAAATCCATATGGTTAAATAAAAGTATTATTTAAGAAAATTCATATAAATTTTGTAGATAAAAAAGCTATGTGTATATTTTATTGGAAAATTTATTAATTTCATTAGGTTTTTATTTTAAATAGAAATTTTAATTTTATGTTTTTGTCCTACAACGAGTTTTTATTACGAATTTATGAAATATAAAAGTTATGATGTTTTATATTTTAATTTAAATAATAAAATCATAATTATATAATTATTCAATTTTGATAGAAAATAATAAAATGATAACAATATAAAATTATACAATTATTTAATAAAAATTCATAAAATTTATAAATCTAAAAAATATAAAAGCATAAATTGTAAAATTATAAATTTTAAAATATTAAAATAACATGTGGTGACAACTCATCAAAGTGATACGATAAGATAATACTAGTCCTTTAGAAGTAACATCACTCAATAATCAAGAAAAAGTTAACAGCGAGAACTCAATTGAAAAAATATATTTATTGAGTACTCAATAGACTACAAAAATTTATCAATGACTCAATTGAAAGATTTAAAATCTATTAGGCACTTAAAACATAATTAAGTCATATTATTACTGATATTATTATTATTATTATTAATATTGTTATTGTTATGACTAGTGAATAAGTAAAATGAGTAAATATAAGTTTCAAATCCCACATCGGATGAAAGTGATTAAGGTAACTCGTATATAAGTAAAATGACACATCAAATCTCATGGGAAAGAGATTGTTATCATTTCATATGAATTTGAAGTCCCACATCGGGTGGAAGTGATTTAGATAACTAGTATATATGTAGAATTGCACATCAAATCTTATGGGGAGGAAATTGTTGGGTGAAAGTGATTTAGATGACTAGTATATAAGTTAAAAATGAGTAATAGGATTAGAGGTAGGGGCCTATAGTTAGGGCTAGTAATTACACTTAATTTACAACTTATTTATACATGCTAAAATATTTATTAGAATTTATACATCAAATCACTTCACCTTATATATTCAAATTAATTTTCTTAAAAAAAAATTAAAATATTAAAACTGTAAATTTAAAGTGACACTTGTACTTTTTAACGTGACAAATGTTAATTTTTAAATATTACAATTGTAATTTTACATTTACACTTTTAGTATTTTAAAAAAAATTATAAGATTAAATAAGGATATTATAACGTAAAAGTGTAACTTGAATATTTAGGTGATGAGATTTGAAGTGTAAATTCTAGAAAGTTATTTTAATATATTTATATAAATTGTATTTAAGTTTAATTACTAATTTGGTCTTAAATTATAAAAGAACTAAAAAATTGAACTAATTTGAACCAAAATTTTAAATATATGGGCTAAATTGAAGTTTCACATTTTTTTAATATTCATACGTCAAACCACTTCACCTAATGTATTCATATTAAATTTTTTATATACATAAATTCATATTTTAAACGTATATTTTTTTAAAATATTAAAAGGATAAATGTAAAGTGACACTTGTAATTTTTAAGTTTTTAATGTGCGAAATGTAAATATTTAAAAATTACCATTGTTATTTTACATTTACATTTTTAGTATTTTTAAAAAAAATATAATATTTAGTAAAGACATTTAAATCTAAATATGTAAAAAATAAAATTGATTTATAAATTTAGTTGAAATGATTTAATACATAAATCATAAAAAATTATTTTAATATGTATATATAAATTATAATTAAACTTACTTACTAATTCGGCTTTAAATTATACATGGACTAACAATTCATACTAAATTGAATTAATATTTAAGGCATAGGGACTAAATTGAAATCCCACATTTTTTAGATTTTATACATCACATCATTCTACCTAATATATTCAAATTATTATTTTTTTTATATAAAAAAATCCTTATTTTAAATATATAACTTTTTTAAAATTTTGATAATCTAAATTTAAAGTGACACTTGTAATTTTTAATTTTTTAAAGTGACAAATGTAAATATTCAAAAATTACAAGTGTCACTTTACATTTACATTTTTAATACATTTAAAAAAGTTATAAATTTATAAAGGAATATTCTTCTGTAAAAAAAAGTAAAAGTAAATTTAGTTTGGATGTTAAGGTGAAGTGATTTGATGTATAAATTCTAGAAAATTATTTTAACAAGTTTATATAACTTGTAATTAAACTTAGTTACTAATGTGGTCTTAAGTTGTATAGGGACTAAAAATTGGCACTAAATTAATTCAAAATTTTAAATATATAAACTAAATTGAAGTCCTTCATTGGATGAAAGTAATTAAGAAATGTAGTATATAAGTAAAAAGACTTACCAAATCTCATGAAGATGATATTGTTAATATTCAATATGAGTTTGAAGACCCACGTCAGGTGAAAGTGATTAAGAAATGTAGTATAAAACTAAAAGGACTCACCAAATCTAATGGGGAGGGATTGTTAGTATTCTATGAGTTTGAAGTCCTACGTCAAATTATCTAAACATGCTAAAATATTTATTAGAATTTATACTTGAAACCACCCCACTTAATATATTAAAATTATATTTTTTTAAACATTAAAAATGTAAATTTAAAGTGATACTTTTAATTTTTAAAAATTTTAATGTGACAAATGTAAATTTTTAAAATTACAATTCTCACTTTACATTTGCATTTTTAGTATTTTTTAAAAAATTATAAATTTAAATAGGGTTAATTTTATGTAAAAGTGTAAAAAATAATTAATTTGAATATTTAGGTAGAGTGATTTGATGCGTAAATTTTAAAAAAGTTATTTTAACCTGTTTATATAAGTTGTAATTAAGCTTAGTTACAAATTTAGTCTCAAGTCTTAAATTATTGAAGGACTAAAAAGTTGGACTAATTTGAACCAAAATTTTAAATATATGGACTAAATTGAAGTTTCATATCTTTTTAATATTTATACGTCAAACCACTCCACATAATATATTCATATTAATTTTTTTATATAAATAAATTCATAATTTAAACTTATAATGCTTTTAAAATATTAAAAAGATAAATGTAAAGTGACACATGTAATTTTTAAATTTTTAATATCAGAAATGTAAATATTTAAAAATTACAATTGTCATTTTACATTTACATTTTTAGTACTGAAAAAAATATAACTTTTAATAAAGACATGTGAATGTAAGGATATAAAAAATAAAATTATTTGAAAAATTAGGTAAAATGATTTGATGCATAAATCATAAGAAATTATTTTAACATGTACATATAAATGTACATATAAGTTGTAATTAAATTTACTTACTAATTCGGCTTCAAATTATACATGGACTAACAATTCAGACTAAATTGAATTAAAACTTAAAGTATATGGACTAAATTGAAGTCTTAAATCTTTTTAGAATTTATACATCAAATCACTCCACCTAATACATTCAAATTAATTTTTTATATAAAAAATCCTTATTTTAAACATGTAAAATTTTCAAAATTTTGAAAATCTAAATGTAAGGTGACACTTGTAATTTTTAAATTTTTAAAGTGACAAATGTAAATATTCAAAAATTATAAGTTCCATTTTACATTTACATTTTTAGTATATTTAAAAATTTTATAAATTTAAAAAGGATATTTTTATGTAAAAAATTAAAAAGTAAATTTAATTTGAATATTTAGGAGAAGTGATTTGATGTATAAATTCTAGAAAATATTTTAACAAGTATATATAAATTTATAGAAGTTCTAATTAAACTTAGTTACTAATGCAATCTTAAGTTGTATAAGGACTAAAGACGGACACTAAATTAATTCAAAAATTTAAATATATGAACTAAATTGAAGTCTCACATCGAATGAAAGTGATTAAGATATGTAGTATATAAGTAAAAGGACTCACCAAATCCATGTGAAGGAGATTATTAGTATTTAATATGAGTTTGAAGTCTCACATTGGTTTAATTATGTCTTTGGTTCGTTTGCCCTTTCCGTTAAGTCAAGGTTGACGTCGTTAGAGGTAGTGCCACGTGTCAGTTCCTCGATTTTTTGAATATTTTATTAATTTTTTTTTGAATTTTTTTAAAAAAATCAAAAAATTGCCACATGTCAAGATGTCATCGTGCCACGTGGCAGTGACAGTGACACGTGTCAGTATTATGCCAGGTGTCATTTTCTTAGTCTCAATTTGGTCCCTTTATTTTAATTTGTCTCAATTTAGTCTCAATTTTTGTAAAAATGAGCAATTTTGTCCTTCTTCAAATTGAAACAAAATTAATTTTATATAAATGTTATACAAATATTTTTATTAAATTTGATATTTTTATTCAAATTGATATTTTTATTATATATTTTTAATATAGCTAAGTTTATTTAAAATTATGTTTCATGTTCAACTTTACTTAAAATTGTTTTCAAATTTTAAATTTATATGTGTTTTATTGTAACATGAACTAGTTAATTTATGAATTTTTTTCTATTAACATTATTTTCTATTAACAACTTTTAAACCATTTTA